>JRYH01000227.1_pt1 | contig 160997 bp, 143 predicted proteins | sample 235351 | NCBI WGS metagenome assembly JRYH01 (sample SAMN03074221, study PRJNA261480) | activated sludge metagenome | biome: Wastewater Treatment Plant; feature: Wastewater; material: Activated sludge; isolation source: activated biomass of a wastewater treatment plant treating wastewater... ... | reverse complement strand
AAGGGCGAGCGCTGGTTCTGCAGTGAAGCCGAAGCCACGCAAGCTGGGTTTCGCGCGGCGAAGGGACCATAGGGCCGCGCAAGCAGCCGCGGCCGGTGATTGACTTTGGAAAACGGCGCAAGGAAAGTCCTGCTAGCGATTTTCTTATTACGGTTTTTGCCATACCCCTTGAGAAGGGAAGCTCCGATGGGCTGTCCAGCCTTCCGCGCCATCCTAGCCGTGCTGGTCACCTTGGGCGCGCCGGGCGCCGGGCTTGCGAGCGATAGCTGGCCTGGTATCCATGCCGAGGCCTTCACCAACCGGCCGATTCAAGACGGCCAAGGCGTGGTGAAGCTTTCTGCCCCTTACCGCCCGGACGATGTGCGCAGCGTGCCGCTGTCGGCCGACATCACGCTGCCGGCGGGGCGCATGATCAAGGCCGTGTCTTTTGTCGTCGATGAAAATCCGTCGCCGGTCGCGGCCGTATTTCGCTTAAGCAAAGGACGCACCAAAGCGCATCTGGGCACGAATATCCGCCTCGACCAGCAGTCCGACGTGCGGGTGATCGTGGAAGCCAACGACGGTACGCTCTACATGGCCAACCAGCTCGTGAAGTTCGCGGGCGGACAGGCGTCCTGCTCGGCGCCGCCGGTCGGCGATCCGGCGGAGATCGCCGCCAACATGGGCAGAATGGATTTCGCGACCGTCGGCCAGACGCCCAGCGCATCGCACCAGGTCGCGCGGGCCCGCTACGCGCTCAACCACCCGAACCACACCGGAATGGTGCTCGACCCCGTCTCCCTGCTCTACATCCCGCTCCTGATGGTCGACCGGATCGAGGCGCGCCAGGGCGACGAGCTGGTGTTCGAGATGACAGGCTCCATCACGCTCGCGCAGAACCCGGCCATCGAGTTCGATTTCGTGACCAACGGCGCGTCCGAGATGAGCATCTCGGTCCACGATACGAGCGGCGCCGTGTGGACACGCGACTTCCCGATCGGCCCCGCCGGCTGATCCCAGCCTCTCCGGCCCGCCACATCATGCGCGCGCCCAGCCGCGGAACCAAACCCCTCCCTCTGCGTTCTTTGCACGTCCAGGGTGCCGATCCCGCTCTCTCTGCAATCCGGCCTCCTGTGATGTGAACCGGGGAGCGTTCCGCTCTGCGGGTCGCCATGTCCGCAATATCAAAAAAGCTCGGAGTTGGTTCGATGGGCAATTTGCTGCACTGGGCCGTTGTTTTTCTCGTCGTCGCCCTGGTGGCGGCATTTTTCGGCTTCGGCGGCGTTGCCGGCACGGCGATGGAAGGCGCGCGCATCCTGTTCTGGGTGGCGATCGTGTTCCTGATCGTCTCGCTCGTGCTCGGATTCATTCGCCGCGCTTAGCACGCGACGCGACTATTTCGCTTCACGCACCACCTCGGCTCTCTCTTTCGTCACGCTTCAGCTTCCGGACAGTCCCATGCCGGCGTTTGCCGGCTGAGGGCCGCCCGTGGCCGAAGCGCTCTCCCTCGCCCACCGCAACACGTCAACATGCAAAAGGAACACGCAATGAACTGGGATCGTATCGAAGGCAACTGGAAGCAGTTCTCGGGCAAGATCCGCGAAAAGTGGGGCAAGCTCACCGACGACGACCTCGCGACCATCAACGGCAAGCGCGAGCAACTCGAGGGCAAGATCCAGGAGCGCTACGGATACGGCAAGGATCAGGTGAAGAAGGAGCTCGACGACTGGTCGAACTCGCTCTGAGCCTCGATGATCCGGCGCCACGCCGGACCTCCTCTGCACTTGCGCCGGCGGCCCCTCTCCGCCGGCGTCTTTTTGTCTGGGACGCGTCGTGGCTCGCTGCTCAGCCGCCGGGGAACGTGACCAGGATCTTCATGTGGACGAGATCGGGGACGTAGGCTTCGAGCGCGTGCCCCGCAAAATAGAGACCTACGCCCAGAAGCAGCAGCGCCGGGATCGCGGCGAGCGCCGCCTTCAGGAAGAACATCGCCAGGTGCAGGAACGGCACGTCGAAGCGGCGGACGGCCGCCGCGACCGGATCGTCGCCGACGCCGGCCGGCATCGCATGCGCGAGGTAGGTGGGCGGATCACCACGGCTCGCGTCCATCGTCTGCCTCTCCCGCTCGTGGCGCTCCCTGGCGTCGCGGGCTTCGCGTGCGCGCCTCTCCTTCTCGCGTCGCAACGTGCGGGGAAGATCGTCGAAATCGCTGTCCGCGGTCAGCGGGAAATTCACATCCGTCATCATGACACCTGACAAAAACCGCGAGGGTTCGATCCCCCACAGAACGCATCTTCCCCGGCGCGGCGCTGCTATCGCCCAGCACCGTCACTTGCTAACTTGCGCTCCGATTTTGACGGGGAGGTGTCCGTGAGCGCGCTCGAGAGGCTGATACGTACGATTCCTGACTATCCGAAGCCTGGCATTCTCTTCCGGGACGTGACGACGCTGCTCGGCGACGCGCAGGGTCTCAAGTCGGCGGTCACGCAGATGGCGGATCCCTTCCGCGCCGAGCCTGTCGATGCGGTGGCGGGAATCGAGGCGCGCGGCTTCATCCTCGGCGGCGCTATCGCCGACCGCCTCGGCTGCGGGTTCATCCCGATACGGAAAAAGGGCAAGCTTCCGTGGAAGACGATCGGGCAGGAGTACACGCTCGAATACGGCATCGACGTGATCGAGATCCACGAGGACGCGCTGAAACCCGGCCAGCGGATCCTCATCGTCGACGACCTGATCGCGACGGGGGGCACGGCCGAGGCCGCCGTCAAGCTCCTGCGGCGCAGCGGGGGCGATATCGTCGGGGCGACGTTCATCATCGACCTGCCGGACCTCGGCGGCCTCAAGCTACTCAAAAGCCTCGGCATCTCCTGTCACGCGCTGGTCGCATTCGCGGGGCATTGATGGGCCTTTCGCGGGACGAGCTTCTGCGTGCGCTAGCGGCCATCGCCCGCCGGAGGGACGAGCCCGAGGCGGTGTTGGACTGCCCGCGCTGCGGCGCGACGGGGCTTGCGCTTGCCGACCGGTCCGCCCGTCCCCATGCGGAGTGGTATCATCTCGCCTGTCCGGCGTGCGGGCTCAACGAGACCGTCCATATCCCGTTGGGTCCTCCGGCTGCGGGCGGCTTCGACTGACACCTCAAGGCAGGCCATGAAGATCGACGGCAAGGCGTACCGCACCATCTGGCCCGGCGACGACGGCGCATCAGCCGTGATCATCGACCAGACGAAGCTGCCACATCGCTTCGAGACGGTGGTCCTCGGCACCGTCGAAGACGCCGCGCGCGCCATCCTCACCATGCAGGTGCGCGGGGCGCCGCTGATCGGCGCGACCGCCGCTTACGGCCTGGCGCTGGCGCTTCGCCGCGATGCGTCCGATGCGGGCCTCGCCGCCGCCATCGCACTTCTCGCACGCCAGCGTCCGACGGCGGTCAACCTCAGATGGGCGCTCGGAGAGATGCATCGTGCCGTGGCGCCGCTCGCACCGGACACGCGTGCGGCCGCCGCTTTCGCCAAGGCTGCTGCCATCGCCGACGACGACGTCGAAACCTGCCGCCGCATCGGCGCCCATGGCGTCGCACTCATCCGCGCCATCGCCGCGAAGAAGCCGGCCGGCGCGCCGGTCAATATCCTCACGCACTGCAATGCCGGCTGGCTCGCCTGCGTGGACTGGGGAACGGCGACCTCGCCGATCTATCAGGCGCACGACGCGGGCATCCCCGTGCATGTGTGGGTGGACGAGACACGGCCGCGCAACCAAGGCGCGGCCCTCACGGCTTACGAACTCGCACGGCATGGCGTGGCGCATACGCTCATCGTCGACAACGCCGGCGGCCACCTGATGCAGAACGGCAAGGTGGACCTCTGCATCGTCGGCACCGACCGGGTTGCCGCCAACGGCGATGTCGCCAACAAGATCGGAACGTATCTCAAAGCGCTCGCCGCGCACGACACCGGAGTGCCGTTTTATGTTGCGTTACCATATTCAACGATTGACTGGACGCTCGCGTCGGGACGCGACATACCCATCGAGGAGCGTAGCGCCGACGAGGTTCTGACGCTTCAAGGCCAGCTTGCGGACGGATCGGTGACGCGCGTCGCCATCGCGGCCCCCGGGTCGCCCGCCGCAAACCCGGCCTTCGACGTGACGCCGCAACGGCTTGTCACCGGTTTCATCACGGAGCGGGGACTGGCGCCTGCGGACCGCAACGGCCTCCTCGCTCTCTATCCTGAACGACGTGAGAGTACGGCATGAGCACCAGCGGAAAGACCAAGGCCGGCAAACGCAGCTTCGGCAAGGACACCCTCAAGGGCAAGGACAAGAAGAAGGCGGCGAAAGCCGACAAGGCCCGCAGCCGCGAGGAGCGCGTGCTGCGCAAGCTGATCGTCGCCACGGCGCTCGCCATGAGCCGCAGCGGGCTTTCGCCCGGACGCTCGGGAAACGTGTCAGCGCGGTTCGCCGACGGCATGCTCATCACGCCGACGGCCCTCGCCTATGAGGACATGGGGCCCAAGGACATCGTTTTCGTGGCCGGGGACGGATCGGTGCCGGACGGGCAGCGCCTCCCCTCGAGCGAATGGCCGTTCCATCTCGCGGCGTACAAGGCGCGGCCCGACATGAACGCGGTTGTGCACACGCATTCGCTGCATGCGGTCGTGCTGGCCTGCGCAAGGCGGTCGATCCCGGCGTTCCACTACATGGTCGCGGTCTCGGGCGCGAGCGACATCCCCGTGCTTCCCTACGCCACCTTCGGCAGCGAGCGGCTTGCGCAGACCGTCGCGCACGGGCTCGCCGACCGGCAGGCGTGCCTCATGGCGCATCACGGCGCAATCGCGATCGGGGCGACGCTTCCGGAGGCGCTGGAACTCGCCCACGAGGTCGAAGTGCTCGCGGAGCAGTACTCCAAGGTGCTCGCAATCGGACCCCCGGCCGTGCTGTCGGAAGAGGAAATGCAGGTCGTCCTCGGGAAATTCAAGGACTACGGACGGAACGCCAGGAGCTGAGAAGGCCTGCAGCGCGACCGGCCGGATCGACGGCTGCGTCGGCCGGCGGCGCGCCCGTCAGTCGACCAGACCGTCGCGCGGCAGGAGCGTGTTCAGGATGTGGAGCATGTTGTCGCGGCCGACGTAGCCGTCGATGCGGCCGATCTCCACGCCGTCCCGCACGAGGACGACCGTCGGCACCATGGTGATGGGCCGCGCAAGCTTCAGCGCCGCCGCGGCGGACGCGTTGATATCCACGAAGCGAAGCGGCGCCATCCGGCCCGCCCGCGTGGCCGGGTAGCCCGGAGCCACGTCGCGGCGAAAGACCGGACAGTACCGGCATCCGGGCGCCTCGAACGCGATCAGCTCGGTTCCGGTCGAGGCCGGCGCGTCCGCGTCGTCTTCATGGCGCGGCGCGGCCACGGCCGGGGGACAGGACGCGGCGAGGAGTCCCAATCCGAGACATCCGACCATGGCCCAAAGGTTCGATCTCATCATCATGGCCGGTCCGGAGCAGCTTCGATGCCAGACCGCGGCAGGGGACGGAGGAATTGGCGCTGAAAGTAAACGGCGCCCGCCACGCGGCCGGCGCCGCAAGGCGCTTTTCGCCGAGCGGTTGCTAAGGCGATACGCCGGGCCGGGGATTTCGCTAGAGCCCGTTCGCCTCTGATAGCCTCAGAGGCGAGGCTCTCTGTTTTTGGTTTGACGCGTTTTCTTAACGCGAAGTGCTACCCACTTCGCTTGAAAACGCTCTATCGCGGCGGGGCTCAGGACGGCCCCTGAGGGCTTTTTTATTGAGCCGCCATCTGCTATCCGATGCTATATCTCGCTCGACCGTAAAACTCCGATCCGGGACGCATCGTGGCAGAAGAAACGACCGGCTTTCCGCTCCTTCTTTCCGGTACGACCTTCATCCTCGCGCTGGTGGTCTTCTACGTCGCGCGCGCGCTCTGGATCGCACGGCGCGAATGGAGCGCGTGCCGCACGGACACCAAAGTCCTCTACCTGATCGTCGCGCCGCTGCTGACGCTCGCGGTCGATCTGCTCGAGGTCACGGACCGCCTGTTCTGGAGCCGCCGCGACGCGAGGCGCGCCTCGCACGCTGCGCCGGCGCCGCAAGAGGCCGGCCCGCTGCATTCCAAAGCCGCCCTTCGCCAGGATAGCTGAGCGACGGTAGAGGCGCGGGGGAAGACCGTCGCGCCGGAGCCGGCCTGCACAGGATCGGCGTCGCAGCTCAGCGCAAGCTCGATCGGCCACCTGAAAAGACAGAAGTATTCGATTTTACGAGAAATGGTGGAGCCAAGCGGGATCGAACCGCTGACCTCTTGCATGCCATGCAAGCGCTCTCCCAGCTGAGCTATGGCCCCTGACCTTGGGATCTCCGCGGGTCCGTCAGGCCCCTGCGGGAAGACCGGCTCATTAGGCCGATCGCATCGAAACTTCAAGTGCGAAGTTCGCGGCCGGCGTTCCATCCGGCGCCCGTTGCGCAATTCCGGCGCTCTCCGCCGCCTTACCGCTCCTCGTCGCCTTCGGCGACGGGACCGCCGATGATGTTCGAGACGTCGCCGCCTTCCTCTTCCTCTTCCTCGAGGAAGGTCTCGTCCTCGTCGGCCGCGATCGCGTCGTCCTCTTCCTCGATCTCGGGCAGCGCGTCATCTGTCTCGGCATCGGCCGTCGCATCGACGGGCGTTTTCTCCGCATAGTCGGACTTGCGGCCGCGGCGTGCCGCCTTGTCGTCGCTGGTCGCTGCCGCAACGGCAAGCGGAGACGAGGCCAGCTCGTAGATCGAGCCGCAGATCGGGCACGTCACGGGAATGCGATTGAGGTCGTAGAACCGCGCGCCGCATTCGCTGCTCTGGCAGGTGCGCTTGGTCCCGCGCGCTTGCTTGGTCGCCATGGCTTTTGCTCACAGTCAAATTGGGATAGCGGGGTCTGCCACAGGGCATGTCGGCTGTCAAAACGAAATCCGCAAGGGTCCGAAAGAAACCCGCGCTTCCCGGGCGTTGACAGCCCCGGCGTCCGGCGGCTCTATGCATTTCACTTTTCCTTGAATTCACAAGGGCGGGCGCCGCTGGCCGCCGCCCGTCGCCAGGCATATCCAATCCCCGTGACCCATCCCCCTCCCGCTCCGCTCGCCTCCCAATCCACAGGACCGCTCCGCGGGCATGTCCGCGTCCCCGGCGACAAATCGATCTCGCACCGCGCGCTGATGCTCGGCGCGCTCGCAAGCGGGCGCACGCGGATCCGCGGCCTGCTCGAAGCAGAGGACGTGATCAACACGGCCCGCGCGCTGACTACCCTCGGCGTACCCGCCCGCAAAGCCGGAGACACCTGGGAGATTCTGGGGCGGGGAACGGGCGGTCTCGCACAGCCCGAAGGCCCCCTCGACTTCGGCAACTCCGGCACCGGCACACGGCTCATGATGGGCGTCATCGCGCCGCACGACATCACCGTCGCCATGACCGGCGACGCCTCGCTCTCGCAGCGGCCCATGGGTCGCGTGCTCGACCCTCTCAAGCGCATGGGGCTCGAGGTCGAGGACGATGCCGACCGGCTGCCGCTCACGATCCGCGGCAGCGCGCGACTGACCCCCATCGTCTACGAGCTCCCCGTCCCTTCGGCCCAGCTCAAGAGCGCGATCCTGCTCGCCGGCGCCGGCACGGCCGGGGAGACGACCGTCATCGAGCGCGCAGCGACGCGCGACCATACGGAACGCATGCTGCGTCATTTCGGCGCCGAGGTGTCGACGGTCGCCGACAACGGCGTGACGCGGATTACGATCCGCGGCGAAGCCGAGCTCGAAGGCCGTGAGGTGACCGTGCCCGGCGATCCCTCGTCGGCCGCCTTCCTCATCGCCGCGGCGCTGATCGTTCCCGGCTCGGACCTCACCATCGAGGGCGTGCTCGTCAATCCGACCCGCACCGGGCTCTATACGACGCTCCAGGAGATGGGAGGAGACGTCACATTCCTCAACGCGCGCGAGGAGGGTGGCGAGCCGGTGGCCGATATCCGGGCGCGGTTCTCCAAGCTCTCCGGCGTTTCGGTGCCGGCCGCGCGGGCGCCTTCGATGATCGACGAGTATCCCATGCTGGCGGTCGTCGCCGCTTTCGCGCATGGCGCGACGCGCATGGACGGCCTCGCCGAGCTCAAGGTCAAGGAGAGCGACCGGCTCGCAGCAACGGCGGCGGGGCTCGCGGCGAACGGCGTCAGGGCAGAGGTCGAGGGCGACACGCTGATCGTCCACGGCCGGGGCGGCGTGGCGGGCGGCGGGCTGGTCGCGACGCATCTCGACCACCGCATGGCGATGAGCTTCCTCGTCATGGGGCTGGCGAGCGAGCGGCCCGTCACCGTCGACGATACGGCCATGATCGCTACAAGCTTCCCGGAATTCCGGCCGCTCATGGAGCGGATCGGGGCACGGTTCGGCGAGGCAGCGGCATGATCGTCGCCATCGACGGGCCGGCGGCGTCGGGCAAGGGGACGCTCGCCAGACGTCTCGCCCAGCACCTGGGGTTCCACTGTCTCGACACGGGCCTCATTTACCGGGCGGTGGCGCGGGACCAGGCGCACCGCGGGTTCCGCCTCGACGACCTCTGGGCGGCCGTCGCGACCGCCCGCGGGCTCGATCCGCGGGAGCTCGAGGACCCGGACCTGCGCGGCACGGCGGCGGGGGATGCGGCCTCGATCGTGGCGCGGATCCCGGAGGTGCGGGCGGCGCTCCTCGCCTATCAGCGCGATTTCGCCCGCCAGCCGCCGGGCGCGGTGCTCGACGGGCGGGACGTCGGGACCGTGGTCTGCCCCGACGCGGACGTTAAGATTTTCGTCACCGCCACTCCGGAGGTGCGCGCCAGGCGCCGTTTCGCGGAGTTCGAAGCCCGGGGGGCAGGCATCGCCTACGAGGCCGTGTTGCAGGACATCCTGATCCGGGACCGGCGCGATACGGGGCGCGCCAATGCCCCCATGACGATCGCCGCCGATGCCGTGTTGCTCGACACCACCAACTTGAGTATAGAAGCCGCATTCGACGCCGCTGTCGGATTGATCAAGAGGAAGATCGGCCAATAGGGTCTGCGTAAGACGTGCAGCCCAAAACTTATTGGCAGGCAAGACGCCCATCCAGCGGCCGAAACCCATCTCATCGCATGTAGCCGGCAGGAACCTGCCCGCACGCCACGACGCGTGCGGCATTTCCGTTCAGCCATGCATTCCATCCATCCTCGCCGCGTCGGTACACGCTTTCGCGGCTCCGGCAAGTTGCAGGGGCTCCCTCGGAGCCCGACATTAAGGAGCATAAATGACCACTGTAGTTTCCAAGGAGCTGAATCCCAGCCACGACGAGTTTGCCGCAATGCTGGCCGAGAGCCTCGCCAAGGACGATCTGGCCGAAGGCGAGGTCGTGACCGGCAAGGTGCTCGCCATCGAGAAGGACCTCGCCGTCATCGACGTTGGTCTCAAGATGGAAGGCCGCGTGCCGCTCAAGGAGTTCGGCATCGGCGGCAAGCCGGCCGATCTAAAGCCCGGCGACGAGGTCGAGGTCTACCTGGAGCGCATCGAGAACGCGCTCGGCGAGGCCGTTCTGTCGCGTGAGAAGGCGCGCCGCGAGGAAAGCTGGAACCGCCTTGAGAAGCAGTTCGAGAAGGGCGAGAAGGTGCAGGGCGTCATCTTCAACAAGGTCAAGGGCGGCTTCACGGTCGATCTCGACGGCGCTGTCGCCTTCCTTCCGGGCTCCCAGGTTGACATCCGCCCAGTGCGCGACATCGGCCCGCTGATGCATCAGCCGCAGCCCTTCCAGATCCTCAAGATGGACCGCCGCCGCGGCAACATCGTCGTCTCGCGCCGCTCGGTGCTTGAGGAGACGCGTGCCGAGCAGCGTGCCGACATCGTCGCCCGCCTCGAGGAGGGTCAGGTCATTGACGGACTGGTCAAGAACATCACCGATTACGGTGCGTTCATCGACTTGGGCGGCATCGACGGTCTTCTCCACGTCACCGACATGGCTTGGCGCCGCGTCAATCATCCGTCCGAGATCCTGAACGTTGGCGACACGGTGAAGGTGCAGATCATCCGCATCAACCCCGAGACCCAGCGCATCAGCCTCGGCATGAAGCAGCTGCAGTCCGACCCCTGGGAGGGCATCGAGGCGAAGTATCCTGTCGGTATGAAGGTGGCAGGCTCCGTTACCAACATTGCCGACTACGGCGCGTTCGTCGAGCTGGAGCCGGGTGTTGAAGGCCTCATCCACGTCTCCGAGATGAGCTGGACGAAGAAGAACATTCACCCCGGCAAGATCGTTTCGACGAGTCAGCAGGTCGAAGTCCAGGTACTCGAGGTCGACCCGCAGAAGCGCCGCATCTCGCTCGGCCTCAAGCAGACCCAGGACAATCCTTGGGATGCCTTCCTTGCCGCCCATCCGAAGGGCTCCGAGGTCGAAGGCCCGATCCGCAACATCACCGAGTTCGGCCTCTTCATCGGTCTCGATGGCGGCGTCGACGGCATGGTTCATCTGTCCGACCTCGACTGGAACCGTGCGGGCGACGAGGCCATCAAGGACTACAAGAAGGGTGACACGGTCAAAGCGGTTGTGCTCGACGTCGACAGCACCAAGGAGCGTATCTCACTCGGCATCAAGCAGCTGGGCGGCGATCCGATCGACGCCATCGGCAAGTTCAAGAAGGGCGATACCGTGACCTGCACTGTCGTTCAGGTTCAGGACAACGGCATCGAGGTGAAGCTGGCCGACAGTGAGATCACCACCTTCGTCAAGCGCTCCGACCTCTCGCGCGAGCGTTCCGAGCAGCGTCCTGAGCGCTTCAACGTCGGTGACAAGGTCGACGCAGCAATCACCACGATCGACAAGGCTGCCCGCCGCGTCGGCGTATCCATCAAGGCGCTTGAGATCGCCGAGGAGAAGAGCGCCGTCGCTCAATACGGGTCTTCCGATTCGGGTGCTTCGCTGGGCGACATCTTCAAGGCCGCGATCAAAAAGCGCGAAGACAGCGAAGAGAGCGACGAGGGCTGACGTCCCATGGGCTAGGCGGCGGCTCTGCCACCGCCTGCACCGGCCCCGTACTCAAAAGAAAACTTTAAGGCCGCGCGACAACCTGTTGTCGCGCGGCCTTGTTTTTGCGCCCGGCCTCAGATGGCCGCATTTCCGACGCCTGCATCCGTTGAAAGCGGCCTGAAGCTTGCTTAGGCTTACTGGTAAGTCATGAATAATTAACGTTTTCCGGCCCCTGCGCCGTAAGACAGGAGATGGCGACCGCCATGATGCACGAAACTGAAACTGTCCTTGATCGCCGCAGATTGCGCCGGCATGTCTCATTCTGGCGCATCAGCGCGATCATCGCCGCGCTTCTCGCTGTGGGCGGCCTCATCATGTCGAGCGAAGCACTGCAGTCGATCACGCAGAAGGACTACATCGCCCGCGTCTCGATCACCGGCACCATAAGCGAGGATCGCAAGCAGCTTGAGCTGATCGACAAGATCGCAAAGGACGATCAGGCCGTCGCTCTGATCGTGTTCGTCAACAGTCCGGGCGGCACGTCGACCGGCGGCGAAGCGCTGTACACCGCACTACGCAAAGTTGCTGAGAAAAAGCCCGTGGTGGCTCAGTTCGGCACGGTTGCGGCATCCGCTGGCTACATCACCGGCCTTGGCGCGGATTACATCGTCTCGCGCGGCAATTGCATCACTGGCTCCATAGGCGTCATCGCACAGTGGCCGGAATTTTCCGGCATCCTCGACAAGGTCGGCGTCAAGGTGAACGAGATCCGTTCCGGCGAGCTGAAGGCCTGGCCTTCCCCGTTCGCACCGCTGGACGAAAAGGGCACTGCGGCTACCGAGGCCATGGTTAAGGATAGCTTCAAGTGGTTCCTGGACCTGGTCAAAGAACGCCGCGGGATCGACCCGGCCGCCGTTTCGGGCCTGGAGATGGGCCGCGTCTTCACCGGCCGTCAGGCTCTGGAGCGCAAGCTGGTCGACGCCATCGGCGGCGAGGACGAAGTGCGCGCCTGGCTGAAGGAAAAGCATGAAATATCCAGGGACTTGAAGATTGTAGAAAAGAAACCTGAGACGGATTCGAGGCTGTCGCTGCTCGGCGCTTCCAGTGGATCTGTCCGCGATCTGGCCGCACAGATCGTTTCCGGCGCCACGGACGCCCTGTCTGGTGGCGAGGCGAGTCGGCTGTTGCGTCTTGACGGCCTCGTTTCGGTTTGGCACCCTTCAGAAAATTGAGAAATAACAAACACTTTTTTGGGGAGAGGCCGCCGTGATCAAGTCCGAGTTGATCCAGAAAATCGCTGCTGCGAATCCGCATCTCTACCACCGTGACGTCGAACGCATCGTCAACGTGATTTTTGACGAGATCGTCGACGCACTGGCACGCGGCGATCGCGTCGAGCTTCGCGGCTTTGGAGCTTTCACGGTGAAACATCGCCCAGCTCGCGAAGGCCGCAACCCCAGAACCGGCGAGCCGGTGCCGGTCGAGGAAAAGTTCGTCCCTTTCTTCAAGACCGGTAAGGACTTGCGCGATAGGTTGAACGGCAACGGCGACGTTGGATGATGCGCCATCCGGCGCGCGACCAGATTGCCTGCTCGTGGTGACTGAAGCGGGGTTGGCGGCAAGACTGGAAAACCGTTTTCACGTCGAGCCCGAGTGCGTAGCAGCCTTATGTGAGCTAGAATGAAAACTTAAGTGTCGAGGGATCAATCTGCCAGGAGGATGTCGGCCTGATTGAAACCGGCGGAAGCGACACCCGCCAGTCCAGCGCCTGCGAAACCGGCACCGTCGAATACGAAGCGAATGACAAGGCGAACTTCCGTGCTCAAGCGTATCACTCTGCTCCTGATCTCATTCCCCGTGGCACTGCTGCTCATCACGCTCGCAATCGCCAATCGCCATACCGTGCGCATGGTTCTCGACCCGTTTCGTCCCGAGGCTCCAGTAATCTCGATTGATCTACCGTTTTTCTATTACCTGTTCGGCGCCCTGCTGATCGGTGTCGTAGCTGGCGGCTCCGCCGTCTGGCTGAGCCAGAGCCACTGGCGCCAGACGGCGCGCAACCGCACGCAGGAGGCGCGCCGCTGGCATGCAGAAGCAGATCGCCTGACCCGCGAGCGCGATGCCGACCTGAACCGCGCCAAACAACTCGCCATCGCAGGCCGCTGACGGCAGAGCCGGCCACTGTACAAACATATGCCGGAACGCGTTGCTCTGGCGGCAGTCGTCCCCGCCAGACACATGCACTCAACCTGATGCAAATGAGCGAACAAACCTGCATCCGTGCGTCATGGCCAGAGCGATCCGCGCGAAGGCCAGCCAATGCCGTTTGAGGACGCGTTCACCTCCTTCATTTCGGCGCTCGACGGCATCGCTGTCGGCGTCTTTGCGGTCACCGGAGCGCTCGTCGCCAGCCGCAAGGAGATGGATATTTTCGGCTTCGCACTGCTCGGCACCGTCACGGGCGTGGGCGGCGGCACGGTACGTGATCTCCTGCTCGGACATCTGCCTGTCTTCTGGGTGAAGAATCCAGCCTATGCAGCAATTGCGCTGATGGTATCCGCCATTGTCTTTTTCACCGCGCACATCCCGGAATCGCGCTACCGCCTCCTGCTGTGGCTCGACGCCGTGGGTCTCTCACTCGTTTGCGTCATTGGCGCGGATCGCGGCTTGTCTGCCGATGTCGGCGCATTCATCGCCATCGTGATGGGCGTGATTACGGCCGTTTTCGGCGGCATCATCCGTGACGTTCTGGGCGGTGAAAGCCCGGTCATCCTACGCCGCGAAATCTACGTTATCCCGGCCATGCTCGGCGCCATCACCTTCGTCACCGTGACAAGCCTCGGCGCGACTTACCCCGTTGCCGCCATGTTGGGGTTCGCGCTGTGCTTCACAGTTCGCGGTCTTGCCCTCTATTACGAATGGTCACTTCCGCCCTATAAATCGAGACCGGGCCGCCGCACCAACGAGGCCGCGCGTGAGCCAAATCCGCCCGGTGATGGAAGCGAGACCACGCCATGACCGACACCAAGATCTGCGGCATCAAAACCAGCGAGGCCCTCGAAGCGGCGATTTCGGGCGGTGCACGCTGGATCGGCCTTGTGCTGCACGAAAAGAGTCCGCGTAACCTGCCGCTGAAAACGGCCGCCGCATTGGCTGACCAGGCCCGCGGCCGCGCCGCCATCGTGGTCTTGCTGGCCGATCCGGGCGATGACCGTCTCGCCGATGTCGTGCGTGCGGTGGGCCCGCATTTCATCCAGCTCCACGGCCACGAGACCCCTGAGCGCGTCGCCGCCATCCGCAGCACCTTCGGCACACGCATCATCAAGGCGGTCGGCGCGCGCAGCGAGGCCGACGTCAGGGACGCCCTCACCTACTACAAGCCGGGCATCATCGCGGACCTGCTGCTGTTCGACGCCAAGCCGCCGCCCGGAGCGGAGCGGGCGGGTGGCCATGGCATTCCATTCGACTGGCAGATCCTTTCCGCCGTCCCGGTCGGCATGCCCTATCTGCTGGCTGGCGGGCTCACTCCCGACAACATCCGCGAGGCCATCCGCATGACCGGCGCTCCCGCGGTCGATGTTTCCTCGGGCGTAGAGACTGCGCCCGGCGAAAAATCACCGGAGCTGATCCGTGACTTTCTTCAGGCGGTAAAGACCGCTATGGAGACGCTGTGAAATCCGTCGGCGTCCGGAGACGGCGCAGCACCACATCGTAACCGGACCGGTCGACCAGACAGACAATTCGAGGACCGAGCATGGCTACCCTTTCCAATCAATCCGCCGACGCCAAGCTCAACAGCTTTCGCGCCGGCCCTGACGAGCGCGGCCACTTCGGCATCTTCGGCGGCCGCTTCGTCGCCGAGACGTTGATGCCGCTGATCCTGGACCTGGAGCAGGCCTACAAGGATGCCAAAGCCGACCCCGCCTTCCATGCAGAGCTTGAGAATCTCAACACGTTCTATGCAGGCCGACCGAGTCCTCTCTACTTTGCCGAACGCCTGACAGAGCACTTCCGCTCCGAAAGCAAGACCGGCGGTGGCGCCAAGATCTACTTCAAGCGCGACGAACTCAATCACACGGGATCGCACAAGATCAACAACTGCCTGGGCCAGATCCTGCTCGCCCGTCGCATGGGTAAGACGCGCATCATCGCCGAGACAGGCGCCGGCCAGCACGGCGTCGCGGTTGCCACCGTGTGCGCCCGCTTTGGCCTGCCATGCGAGATCTATATGGGCGCCACCGACGTCAAGCGACAGTCGCCCAATGTCGCGCGAATGTACATGCTGAACGCCAAGGTCAATCCCGTCACATCTGGCGCCGGCACCCTTAAGGACGCCATGAACGAGGCGCTGCGTGACTGGGTGACCAACGTCGAGAACACCTATTACATCATCGGCACCGCCGCAGGCCCCCATCCCTATCCCGAGTTGGTTCGCGACTTTCAGTCGATCATAGGTAAGGAGGTGCGCGAGCAGATGATGGCAGCCGAAGGCCGCCTGCCCGACACGCTCGTCGCCTGCATCGGCGGCGGCTCCAACGCCATCGGCCTGTTCCACCCCTTCCTTGATGACAAGGGCATCAAGATCTTCGGCGTGGAGGCCGGCGGCCACGGTCTCGACATTCCTAACGGACACGCCGCCTCGATGAACGGCGGCTCGCCCGGCGTCCTCCACGGCAACCGTACCTACCTGCTGCAGGACGACGATGGCCAGATCCTCGAAGGCCATTCGATTTCCGCCGGCCTTGATTATCCTGGTGTCGGCCCCGAGCATTCCTGGCTGAAGGATACCGGCCGCGTGAAATACGTCGCAGTGACCGACAAAGAGGCGCTTGACGCCTTCCAGCTGTGCGCACGCCAGGAGGGCATCATTCCCGCGCTCGAACCGTCTCACGCGCTTGCCCACGTCATGAAGCTCGCGCCGACGCTGCCACGCGATGACCTGCTCGTCATGAACATGTGCGGCCGCGGCGACAAAGACGTTTTCGCCGTCGCCGGCTATCTGGGCATCGACATTTGACAGACGCAATTAAAGACGCGAACCGAACGCGCACCGCCGCACCGCACGCCCGCTGAACAACGAACCCGTCAAGGCGCACATGACCGAAACACGCATCGATCGCCGCTTCGCAAAACTCAGGTCGGAAGGCCGTGCCGGCCTCGTCACCTTTATTTCCGCAGGCGACCCCAACCTTGCCACGTCCCAGCGCATTCTTGCCGGCTTGCCCGGGGCGGGCGCCGACGTCATCGAGTTGGGCATGCCATTCTCCGATCCGATGGCCGACGGCCCGGCGATTCAGGCGTCGTCCCTGCGCGCCCTGAAAGCCGGCCAGCGAATGACCAAGACGCTCGCCATGGTCGCCGACTTCCGCAAGTCCGATAACGACACGCCGATCGTGCTGATGGGCTATTACAATCCGATCTATGTCTACGGCAACGAGCGCTTCCTCGCCGACGCGGTGAAAGCCGGCGTCGATGGCCTGATCGTCGTTGACGTGCCCCCCGAGGCTGACGAGGAACTGTGCCTGCCCGCGCTCGCGGCGGGACTGAATTTTATCCGCCTGGCGACCCCGACCACCGATGCCAAGCGCCTGCCCAAGGTGCTCGCCAATACCTCGGGCTTCGTCTATTACGTTTCGATCACCGGTATCACGGGCTCGGCCGCGCCCGATGTCTCCAAGGTCCACGCCGAAGTCAAGCGCATCAAGGCAGCAACCACGCTGCCAGTCGCGGTGGGTTTCGGCGTCAAGACCAGTGAGCAGGCCGAGGCGATCGCCAAGGGCGCCGACGCCGTGGTCGTTGGCTCGGCCCTCGTAACCGCAATCGAAAAATCCCTGGACGAACAGGTTAATGCCACTGGCACGACCGTCTCGGCCGTCCTAGATCTAGTGAAAGGTCTTGCCGACGCCCTGAGGGCGCGATAGAGCGGCTCTTTGCAGGCTCAAGATCGTCGGAAAGCCGGTCTGGTGCCGTGTTCACGAAATTGGTCGCATTCCGCTGCGGACGACGAATAAATTTCTCGATCTCAGTGGCACGAGCCAACCCTATGATTCCAGTGTGGTTTGGATCGAGAAGTCCGCCTCACCTCCACACCGAGAAGACTGCAGTGGACGACTCGATCACCCACTGGGGTGCGAATAACGGCCACGGGCCCGTTGCACCGGGCCAAGCTCTGTGCGACGCAAAATGAGACCTGCAGGCGCCTAGCGCGGGATTCGCCGCGGAGCGTCCTGACGAGCGCACATGAGCGGATTGGCTGCGAAGGAGCCTAGACGCGTGAACTGGATCAACAATGTCGTCCGGCCCAAGATCCGGAGTTTCCTGACGACCAAACGTGACGTTCCGGACGACCTGTGGAGAAAATGCCCAGAGACGGGCCAGATGGTCTTCACCAAGGACCTCGTGGCCAACCAGTACGTCTATCCAGGCTCCGACTACCACGAGCGCATGACCGCGCCGCAACGCCTCCAGCACCTGTTCGGCGGCGAAAACTATGCCGTCATCCCCAATCCATCCGTCAGCCTTGATCCGCTGAAGTTCCGGGATGCCAAGCGCTACACCGACCGCCTCAAGGAAGCCAAGACGAAGACATCGCTCGAAGATGCCGTGGTGATCGCCGAAGGAGACCTGGAGGGCACCAACGTCGTTGCTGCCGTGCAGGACTTTCACTTCATGGCCGGCTCGCTCGGAATGGCGGCCGGCGAGGCGGTCATCGCCGGCATGGAGCATGCGATCTCAAAGATGTCGCCCTTTATCCTGTTTGCGGCCTCAGGCGGCGCGCGCATGCAGGAGGGCATCATGTCGCTGATGCAGATGCCGCGCACGACCATCGCAGTACAGCGCCTGCGCGACGCGCGGCTCCCCTATATCGTCGTGCTCACCGACCCGACCACCGGTGGCGTCACCGCTTCCTACGCGATGCTCGGCGACGTCCATATCGCAGAGCCCGGCGCGCTCATCTGCTTCGCCGGTCCCCGCGTCATCCAGCAGACCATTCGCGAGCAACTGCCTGAAGGCTTCCAGCGTGCCGAATATCTACGCGATCACGGCATGGTTGACATGGTGGTCCACCGCCACAAGTTGCGCCAGACCCTAGCCCGACTGGTTCGCGTCCTGATGGCGCCGGCCCTCGCTGGAACGAACGTCAAGGCAAGCCGAAAACCGTCGCGCGGCCTGAACGGCGGAAAGCCTTACGTCAATGCCAGCACAACCGATGTCGCCGATCGCCCCCCATCCGGCCCGACCTCGGCGAATGCGCCGGCCATTATCGAAGCAGAGCCGGTTTCGGACGAAGAACGTTTCGAACCGGGGCGTCGCACACGCGAAACCGAGCCAAAATCCGCCCCCGAGGCCAAGCCGTCTGAACTCAAAACTGCGCCAAAAAGCTGAAACAAGGTTGTCGTATCCGCAAAACCGCTGTAGGCCAGGGCGAACTGGTCCACAGTGGGCCTTGCCAGACATCATCGAACCAACTGCCGGCATGCACTAGTGACTGCCGCGCGTCAAAACTGATCCGAGCGGCCCCACGAGCGGCGAGCATCACGAGGCGGACATGCCGACGAGCGACAAGCTCCTCGCCGACCTTAAATTGCTTCATCCGAAGCTGATCGACCTATCTCTCGGTCGTGTCGAGCGCCTGCTGGCCAAGCTCGGCGATCCGCACCTTGCTTTGCCTCCCATCGTCCACATCGCCGGCACCAACGGCAAGGGATCGGTCTCGGCTTATCTGAAGGCGATTCTGGAGGCGTCGGGCCACGCTGTGCATGTCTACACGTCGCCGCATCTGGTGCGTTTCCACGAGCGCATTGTGATCGGCCGGAAAGGCAGCACAGCCGAGCCGATCGGCGAGACGCAACTTGTCGACGTGCTGAGCCGCACCCAGAATATCAATCAAGGCGACGACATTACGCAGTTCGAGATCACCACTGCGGCCGCCTTCCTCGCTTTCGCGGAAAATCCAGCCGATATCCTGCTGCTCGAGGTTGGGCTCGGCGGACGCCTCGACGCCACCAACGTGGTGCCCGCACCGCACCTCGGCGTCATCACGCCGATCTCGCTCGACCACGCCGACAAGCTGGGCGATCGTCTTTCGCTCATCGCCGCCGAGAAGGCCGGCATCCTTAAGCACCGCATGAAGACCGTCATTTCCCGTCAGGACGACGAGGCCATGGTGGTGATCGCCAGAACCGCCGAGAAGGTCGGCGCCGAGCTGGTCGTCTGGGGGCAGGATTTCGACGCCTACGAGCAGGCCGGCCGCCTTGTCGTGCAGCGCCACGACCAGCTCCTCGACCTGCCGCTGCCATCACTCATCGGACCGCACCAGATCACGAACGCCGGTACTGCTGTCGTTGCGGCTCTGGAGCTTGACGGCTTCAAAATCGGCGAGAAGGCGATTGAGCGCGGATTACAGACAGCGCGCTGGCCGGCCCGGATGCAGCGTCTGACGAGCGGCCCGCTCACGGACCTCTTGAAGCCCGGTTCCGAGCTTTGGCTTGACGGCGGTCACAATCCGGCCGCCGGCGCCGCACTTGCCCAGACGATGGCGGACCTGGAAGAGCGCGCCCCGCGTCCTCTGCACCTCATTGTCGGCATGCTCGGCCTCAAAGACGCTGAGGGCTTCCTGAGTCATTTCCGCGGCCTCGCCCGCCACGTTGTGACGGTCCCGATCCCTGGTTCGCACGAACAGCCATTTACGCCCGAGACCCTGGCCCAGGCTGCCCGAAACGCCGGAATTTCGGCAGAACCGGCCACCGGTGTCGATGAGGCCTTGCTGCGCCACGACGCCCACTTCCCAGGGCCCAAACGCATTCTGATCTGCGGCTCGCTGTATCTCGCCGGACATGTTCTGGCATTGCAGGACGGCGTTGCCGCACAGCCGAACTGACGATCCTCACAAGTCCGCTGGCTCACCAAGGTAGGGTGCCGTTCACCCAAAGCGTCGCGAACTCTGCTATCACGGCGGCGCAGGCGCGATCCGCAAACCGCGATGGCCCGCAGAAAGCACCAAGCTAAAGCATGTTTAGCTGAAGTGTGTAGCGGTTCAGCGTGAAAAACATGCTCGAAACAAGGTGCTGGATCGCATTCATGTTTCCGTTAAACATGAATGCGATCCAGTCCCGGCCCGTTCCGGGGCCCAAAACCAGGCTCTCAAACGATGTCCCAAGCCACCACCCAGAGTGCCGATAGGGCCGTCGCAGCGATGGCGACCGCCCGTCCCGAATGGGCCGCCGCACATCGCATCGTGGTCAAGATCGGCTCCGCGCTGCTTGTCGACCGAGCCACCGGTATCTTGAAAACCGATTGGCTGGCCTCACTCATGGACGACGTCGCCCATCTCGCCAAATCGGGCAAGGAAATCGTCCTCGTTTCATCCGGAGCCATCGCGCTTGGCCGCCACACGTTGAAGCTGCCGAAGGGATCCCTCGATCTCGAGGAGAGCCAGGCCGCTGCCGCCGTCGGGCAGATCAGCCTCGCCCATGCCTATCAAGATTTCGCGCGCCGTCATGGTTTCATCGCCGCGCAGATCCTGGTTACGCTGGGAGACACGGAGGAGCGCCGTCGCTATCTCAATGCGCGCCACACCATCGACAGGCTGCTCGCTCTCAAAGCTATCCCGGTCGTCAACGAGAACGACACTGTGGCCACGACCGAAATTCGCTATGGCGATAACGATCGCCTTTCTGCGCGTGTCGCCTCGATGGTTTCCGCCGACTGCCTTGTTCTGCTGTCCGATATCGACGGCCTCTATACGGCACCACCCGGCAGTTCCGCCGAATCTCGCCGGCTCGATATTGTCACCGAGATCACCCCGGAGATCGAGGCAATGGCAGGAGACGCGGGAACAGAGCTGTCGAAAGGCGGCATGAAGACCAAGATCGAGGCGGCAAAGATCGCGCGGGCGGCGGGCTGCGACATGGTGATCGCATCCGGCAAGGTGATGCACCCGTTGCAGGCCATCTCCGAAGGCTGCGCCGCCACCTGGTTCATTGCACCTTCTGATCCCGTGACCGCAAAGCAGCGCTGGATTTCAGGCCAGCTCGAGCCCAAGGGCGTCGTCGTCGTCGATCACGGAGCGGAAAAGGCGATACTCGCGGGCAAGAGCTTGCTTCCTGCCGGCGTCAAGTCGGTAATGGGTACTTTCGATCGCGGCGACGTCGTCATAATCCGCAACGAGACCGGCCACGAGGTCGGCCGCGGCCTCGTCGCCTATGCGAAGACGGATGCCGAGCGTATTATTGGCAAACGTTCCGCTGTGATCACGGAAATCCTTGGCTTCGAGGGCCGAGCAGAACTTATTCATCGCGACGACATGGCGTTGAACCGCGCATTGACGCAAAAGCCATAGCATTGCCTGGAACAGGAACCGAACTAGCACCAGAAACGAAAAAGTCACGAGACCAACGAAATGACCGCCGCCGTCCAGAAGAAGCTCCATGAAAACGACATTGCCGGCCTGATGCGCGAAATGGGTCGCGCTGCCCGCACCGCAGCCGCTGAGCTGGCGTTGGCGCCGCGCGAGACGAAGGACGAGGCGTTGAACGTCGCCGCAACGGAATTGCGCAAACACACGGCCGAGATCCTGGAAGCGAATGCACGCGACATCGCCGCCGCGGAAGACACCGGCAAGCCCACCTCTTATATCGACCGCTTGATGCTCGATCCCTCACGCGTCGAAGGCATTGCCAAAGGGCTTGAGGCGATCGCCGCCCTCGAGGATCCTGTCGGCGCCGTGCTGGCCGCGTGGACACGGCCGAATGGATTGCGCATCGAGCGTGTCCGCGTTCCCTTGGGTGTCATCGGCATCATCTATGAAAGCCGTCCCAACGTGACGGCCGATGCAGGCGCGCTCTGCCTGAAGGCCGGCAATGCGGCGATACTGCGCGGCGGCTCCGATAGCCACGAGACGTCCGCAGCGATTCTCACTTGCCTGCGCCATGGTCTCAAGGCCGCCGGCCTGCCGCTCGACGCCATCCAGCTCGTGCCCACCATCGACCGCGAAGCCGTCGGCCATATGCTTGCCGGCCTCGACGGCAACATCGACGTCATCGTTCCGCGCGGCGGAAAGAGCCTCGTCGAAAGGGTGCAGAAAGAGGCTCGCGTTCCGGTGTTCGCTCATCTTGAAGGCATCTGTCATACCTATGTCGATCGCGGAGCCGACATCGACATGGCTCGCGACATCGTCGTCAATGCCAAGATGCGCCGCACCGGTGTATGTGGCGCGACCGAATGCCTGCTCATCGACAAGAATGCTGATGACGACTACGTCACCCCCCTCGTCACGGCCCTGATCGACGCCGGCTGCGAGGTGCGCGGCGACGCGACAGTCCAGAAGGCTGATCCCCGCGTGAAGCCGGCCACGGACCAGGACTGGGGCCGCGAATATCTCGATGCGATCATTGCGGTCCGGATGGTCGATGGCGTCGACGGGGCAATCGCCCACATCGCCCGCTTCGGCTCGCAGCATACAGATGCCATCGTCACTGAATGTCAGGGCACCGCCGAGCGCTTCCTGAAGCGCGTCGATTCCGCCATCGTCCTGCACAATGCCTCGACCCAGTTCGCCGACGGTGGCGAATTTGGCATGGGCGCTGAAATCGGCATTGCGACGGGCAAGATGCATGCCCGCGGCCCGGTAGGCGTCGAGCAGCTGACGAGCTTCAAATACGTCGTACGAGGCACAGGCCAGACCCGGCCCAGATGACTTTGGGCATGACGGCCTGACGATGAGCCGATTGTCTTAAACCATCCAGAAGCGATACTCTTCCCGGCGGCATGGAATTCGGCCAGCTTGTGCCGGTGCCCGCCGGCAGGCGCTTCAGCGCCTGTCGGCATTGCCGCCTTACGACAAAGTACGGGACAACAAAAAACAGATACGACGATCCAAGGAGCTGATCGCATGAATCGTCCCCTAGCATTTATTACACTTGCCACCATGGCCGTCGCGGCCCCGGCGGTAGCCCAGGAGGCCGGAACTGTTGCAGGCCGCCCCGCTCTCTCGACAAACTCGACTGGGGATCTGATTGCCCAGCGCGAGAAATGGGGCACTGCCCCCAATACCGCCAAGGCTGCCAAGGGCGAGCCGCCGCCGCCCGCCAAGGCAAATAAGGCAGCAGCAGCCCCGTCATCATACGCGGTGCTGCCCGTCGGCGACCTCGGCAAACTCCTTGCCGAGCGTGAGAAGTGGGGCAAGGGGCCGGCCGGATACGAGAAGAAGAAGGTTGTCGCACCGCCCGCCGCCGGCACGCGTTCATCGAAGGGGAAGGCCAAGAAGGTCAAGGCGAAGAGGAAGAAGAAGCAGACGGATTGACACGGCCGCCATCCTGGACGGTGCTGCGCCAACATTCGCGCTGTATCGCAAGCACGAGCACCACCAACAGCACGCAAGCGCGCTGCGGACCTTCTGCTTACCGTATCAGATGGACGCAGCGCCTGCGGAGCTGTTGCATGCATCCCCGGATCAGCTTGCTACATTTGCTTATCGCCAATGCTGCGCCCCATGCCCTTGCCAGGCACCATTGTATCGAGCACAGCCTTGAACGTCCGCAGGCACCGGATCGATAGCGCTGCGCTGCCAATTCGCGTAAAAACGCTGGCGTGCCTACCCCCGCAGCACCGACAGTCCCGCGAGATCCGCGTGCGTCCACCCCATCGCAATACGTCCGATTTCATGATCAAGGCGCCGCCGGCCGCAGCCGGGCAGCGCATCGGTCTTATGGGCGGCTCGTTCAATCCGCCACACGACGGGCACCTTGCGGTGGCACGAACGGCGCTGAAGCGTCTCCGGCTGAATCGGATCTGGTGGCTGGTCTCGCCTGGAAACCCGCTCAAAGCCAATGACGGCCTGCCTGCTCTGTCCGAACGCATCGCAGCATGCCGTACGCTGGCGAGGAACGATGCGCGAATTCACGTCACCGGCCTGGAGGCGGAACTGGGCAGTGTCTATACCGCACACACCCTGGCGTTCCTCGTTCGGCGTTTTCCCGACGTGCATTTCGTCTGGGTCATGGGGGCGGACAACCTTGCCAGTTTTCATGACTGGAAGCGGTGGCGCGACATTGCCTCGGCAGTGCCGATTGCCGTCATCGACCGGCCTGGCTGGCATCTGGCGGCGATGAATGCACCAGTCGCAAGGGCATTAGCGCGCAACCGCATACCGGAAAACCGCGCAGCCGCCCTGCCCTTCGCCACGCCGCCGGCCTGGACTTTCCTGCCGACACGCCTCTCGCCGCAGTCCTCAACTGCGCTGCGCCTCGCCAAAGCAGCCCAATCAGGAATTTAGAGTTTGATTAGCCGGGATGGAGGCCGGTCGTGCTGCCGTCGAAGCCGGTGATTGAGGTTCTCAAACAAAGAGATAGGGCAGGCCGCAACGGCCAGACGTGCTTTAATCAAGGTAATGCCTAACTAAAGAGCTGCGGCGACCTGCCCGCAACACTGTTTACATTCAGCCACAGGTCCCACGTAAACTTGTTGCCTGTCGATTGGAATGGCGCGTATCTTTGCCGCGCCGGCAACGATCGCGCATCGTGTGCTGGCCGGAACGAGATGACCCTCCGTTTGCCAGCCGACTGCGAGCTGTGCCGCGGCGAGACTTCTCATCCGGACAAATGCACACCGCCGGGAGCGCTTCATGGCTCCATGCGATCAGGAGACGAAAGGACGTCCGCCACACGATGCCAACCGCTCTCGAGGGGAATGCCCGCAGCAACCCTCCGACCGAGGTAATCTCTGACAGGAACGCCTCGAAAGCTCTTCTCGACAAGGTCTGCCACTGGCTCGACGAAGCCAAGGCGGAGCAGATCGTAACGATCGATCTGGAGGGCAAAACGACGATCGGCGACTACATGGTGGTTGCCACTGGCCGCACCGATCGTCACGTCGGCGCCATCGCCGACCAGCTCCATCGCAAGCTCAAGGAAGCCGGCTTCGGACGCACACGCGTTGAAGGAACGGAGACGTGCGACTGGGTGCTGATTGATACCGGCGATCTCATCGTTCACGTGTTCCGTCCCGAGGTTCGTGATTTCTACAACCTCGAAAAGATGTGGAGTGTCGATCGTCCACCCGAGACGACGGCGCATTAGAGCATGTTGAACTGAAGTGTGCAGCGGTTCAGCGTGAAAAACATGCCCGAAACAAGGTGTTGGGATCGCGTTCAGGTTTCCGTCAAACATGAACGCGATCTAGAGCCTGATCGGCTGAGATGGAAGCGCAACTGCTTCCATCGAGGGTGTGATTGAGGGTCTCAAACAAAGAGATAGAGCAGGCCAAAACGGCCAGACGTGATTCAATCAAAACCTGACCTGCTCTAGGCGCGAGGGAATATTGATGCGCTTGGGCATCGTGGCGATTGGCCGGCTGAAGGACGGTGGCGAGATCGAGCTGACGGCGCGATATCGAAAGCGCATCGATCAGGCTGGCCGGGCCGCTGCGCTCGGCCCACTGCTCATCACAGAGCTACTTGAGGCGCGCCATCCAGACGCCGCGCAGCGCAAGTCCGACGAGGCGACCCGGCTGATGTCCGCCACAGCGCGCGCCGACCGCCGTATCGTGCTCGACGAAGGCGGCACCCAACTGACAAGCAACGACTTCGCCGATCTCCTGTGCAAGTCGCGCGATGACGGCGCCCGCGAAATGGCATTCCTGATCGGCGGGCCCGACGGCCACGGCACGAGTGTCCGCGACAGCGCAGACCTCGTCTTGTCGCTGAGCCGAATGACCCTGCCGCATGGACTGGCCCGCGCCCTTCTCGCCGAGCAGATCTATCGCGCGCTGACAATCATCTCAGGCCACCCCTATCATCGAGTCTGACGGGACTGCAGCCGCGTCACATGCGTGCAATCATCCGATCGAGAAGCCGCACCGGAAGTAAGCGCTTGAGACCTGCGGCCAGATAAGTCGGCGTCGTCACGTAGTATCGCAGTTTCGGCCGCCGCGACTCCAGCGCGTGCACCAGCTTTGCAACGACCGCTTCGGGCTCCAGCTTGAACGTCTGCTTGCCGCCGGCTTCCATTGATTTGAGTCGCGCCAGGTACGTCTCTCGGTGCACTGATTTCTCGATGTCGATTGTCGCGCGGAAATTCTTCAATGCCGTCTCCACGAACTTAGTGCGAATCGGCCCCGGCTCGATCAACACAATATTGATACCGCTGCCCGCGAGTTCCAACCGCATCGCGTCGCTGAGGCCTTCCAACGCGTACTTCGAGGCGCAATAAGCACCGCGGTATGGCCCGGCGACGAATCCCAGGACCGACGAGCACTGCACGATGCGGCCCGACCTGTTGGCGCGCATCGACGGGATGATCCGCCGCGTCAGGTCGTGTGTACCAATAAGGTTCACATCCAGCTGGCGGCGCAGCACTTCCGGTGTCAAATCCTCGACCGCACCCACTTGGCCATAGGCACCGTTGTTGAAGAGCGCGTCGACACGCCCCCCGGTACGCTCCAGCGCTGCCTCCGCGCACGCAGCAATCGAATGTGAATCCGAAAGTTCCAGCGCCAGCGCCTCGACACCCGCGTCACGCTCAAGGCGCTCGAGATCCGCCTTCTGCCGCGCCGTCGCCAGCACACGCCAGCCTCGCGCCTTCATGCGCACAGCTGCGGCCCAGCCGATGCCCGATGAAGCCCCGGTGATCAGAATTGATCTCATTTCAGACATATCCCGCTTCACACATATTTCATCCGATTCGCACCCGCAAAACGGAATGCATTGCCCGCCGGCTCAACCCAAAGCATGAAGACATTTGGCCTCCGTTGCGACCATCGACCAATTTCATACTCGCCCGCTTCACGCTGCAATACACCGACTCATAGCCCTGGGCGACCAGGCGCAGGCCGGGCGCAGGTACGGCAACGCGCTGATCCACGCCACATATGCGGGCCCAAGTAACGCGGCGGATACGATGTTTAAGGAATTGACCTCCAAGACCCTCAGCGCTTTCTTCGCGCGCTCTCCGATCCCCTTGACCCTGGCGTCGCCAGTCTTCGACGACTGCCCTGTCATCCTATGCAACGATCCGTTCCTGAATCTCACCGGATATACCCGCGACGAGGTCATCGGCCGCAACTGCCGCTTCCTGCAAGGACGCAACACCGATCCGCGGGCACGCGCAGAGCTGCGAAGCGCGATCCACGATCGACGCGAGGCGCTTGTACCCATCTGCAATTACCGCAAGGACGGCACCGAGTTCGAGAATTACGTTTTCGTTCTGCCGATCTTCGATTCCAATCAGAACCTGCTCTACATGCTCGGCTCGCAGTGCGATATCACGTCATCGCGGCACATGCTGACGCCCCTGGAGCATGCCCAGCTTCTTGATGAGGGCATCGAGTTGACCAGCCCGGAGCTTGCCGCCCACGAGCACCTTCGCATCATGAAGCGCGCCGAGTTGTCCGATGCGGTGCGCACAGTCCTGACAGGCGAAATTTTCGACTAGAGCCTGATTGGCTGAGATGGAAGCAGCCATGCTTGCATCTCAGCCGGTCGGGCCTGAATATCTAGCGTGCGCAGGTCGCGTGCACCGGTCAGCCGCTGAACGGGCGGTATGCCGTCCCCCGGTGGCCGTAATCGCAAACCTCGGGATGAAGGATCTCGGCAAGGATCTCTGTCGATTCGACAATGCGTGGCCCCGGCCGGTTGAAGTAGGCGTTTCCGTCCGCAACCCACACCGAACCCTCGCGCACTGCGCGCAGATGGCGCCAGATCTCGTTGTCCCTGACCGCACCCATTTCCCGTTCGGTCATCGCGAGATCGAAACCGCACGGCCCCACCAGGATCACGTCAGGATCGGCATCCGCGACAGCCTCCCAGTTGATCCACGGCGAATTTAAACCTGTCTCGCCGAACAGACTAACGCCACCAGCCATCGAGATGATTTCGGGCATCCAGTGTCCGCCCGACATCGGCGGGTCGATCCACTCGATAAACGCGAGACGGGGCCGCGCTCGTTCCTTGACGGCATTGGCAATTGCAGTCAGACGCGTGCGCATCTGCTGCACCACGCGAATGCCATCCTCCGGTCTGCCGATGGCCTCCGCGACCCGCACGATATCGGCAAGTAGATCATCGAGCGTATGAGGCCTGAGCGACACCACATTCGTGTCGCGCCCGGTCCAGTCGCACACCGCGCGGCTCACATCCGCCAGCGACACCGCACAAACTTCACATTGGTCCTGCGTCAGGATCACGTCGGGCGCGAGCGCCTCAAGGCGCGCCGCATCGACCTCGTAGACTGCGAGACCATCCTTGACGAGCTCTTTCACGCGCTCATCGATCTCGCGGCTCGAACCCTCGACCTTGAACTTTGCCTTCGTCAACGCCGGCAACGTATGAACGTTTTGCGGCCAATCACATTCATGCGACCGGCCAACCTGCAATTCACCTGCACCAAGTGCATGCACGATTTCCGTCGCGCTGGCGATCAGTGAAACAATGCGAGGATCGGCAGCGACCTGCCCGCCTTTCGTGGATTGAAGAGCCATGATCGTCTCACCCCTCGCTCTTGCGGCGGCTCATGAACGCCAGGCGCTCGAACAGATGCACGTCCTGCTCGTTCTTGATGAGCGCACCGGCGAGCGGCGGGATCAGCTTTCGTGGATCGCTCTCGCGAAGCGTCTCCGCATCGATATCCTCGTTCAGCAGCAGCTTGATCCAGTCGAGCAGCTCCGACGTCGACGGCTTCTTCTTCATGCCCGGTACATCGCGCAGGTCGTAGAAGACACGCAACGCCTCGTTCACCAGGCGCCCCTTGAGGCCGGGAAAGTGAACGTCCACGATCTCGCGCATCGTCTCGGCGTCCGGGAACTTGATGTAGTGAAAAAAGCAGCGTCGCAGGAATGCGTCGGGCAGTTCCTTTTCGTTGTTGGAGGTGATGATGACAATCGGACGCTGCGCCGCCTTCACGGTCTCACTGGTCTCGTAAACGAAGAACTCCATGCGATCGAGTTCTTGTAGCAGATCGTTCGGAAATTCGATGTCCGCCTTGTCGATCTCGTCGATCAGCAGCACAGGTCGCTGCTCCATCACGAATGCGTCCCAGAGCTTGCCGCGGCGGATGTAGTTACGGATGTCCTTCACCCGCTCGTCACCGAGCTGGCTGTCGCGCAGGCGCGAAACCGCATCGTATTCGTAGAGCCCTTGCTGCGCCTTTGTCGTCGATTTGATGTGCCATTCGATGATCGGCACGCCAAGCGCGCGCGCCACCTCGAGTGCGAGGACGGTCTTGCCTGTTCCGGGCTCGCCCTTCACCAAGAGCGGTCGCTCGAGTGTGATCGCAGCGTTGACCGCCACCTTGAGGTCGTCTGTGGCGACGTAGGATTTCGTTCCAGAAAACTTCATGCACATTCCGTAAGCGTTGTAGATCAGGCGGCGCAGCTTACCCAGCCAAGCTGGCACGGTCACCCGGCTCCATGCCCGAAACCGCGACCTTCTGCAAATTTGCCGCCCATAAATCCCGTGCCTCGACCCGGCAGAAACGAACACAATCTGGCTCGTCTCTACCCCGCGACACCATGCCAGCCTGACACTCTTGATCACTCCACCGCTGCGGATCCGCCGCCCGGTGAAGAAAGGATTATAATTTATTAATAAAAACCAAGAGACTATAGAAAACACCTACTACCAGAATGATATTTGACCTGTTGCAACGTTGATCCCTCTGATTTTCCCATAAGTGTTGCATTCAGTTGGAGATTTTCTTGACATGCACGGCGCTGGCCGACATACGAGGCACAAATTTTGCTGAGAGCGCTCCACCCAGGCCAAAGGATCGCTGGAAGTCGAACCAGGGTCGAGCAAAACCGCCTCTTGGGAGGCTGTCGATGAGCAAGGCCAGAAAGGGTTCCAGATCCACGACGCAGGCTCGTGCCGCCAAGGCGGCTGGCGCGTCTGTGAGACCTGCCACAAAGAAGTCCGCAGGCAGCAAGAATTCGGCCCTGGTCGGTCGAACCTCGAAATCGCCAACCGTCAAAAAGTCCGCTGCGAAGGCTTCATCCAGGAAATCCACAGGGACGGTGAAGCCCGCTAAAAAGCCGCAGCCGGCCAAACAACGGGGCTCAAATGCATCACCCGCCAAGATTGCGTCTAAATCTGAGGTGAAACCAGCCGCCAAAGCCGTTAGGAAGGCGATCGATAAGGCAGTGAAGCCGACCATGAAGGAGAAGCCCTTGAGCGCGGGTGGCAAGAAGGCAAAAGCGGAAATCGTGCTGGATCCGGCCTATCGTCCCTCCGAAGACGAGCCCTTCATGAACGAGCGGCAGCGGATCTACTTCCGCAACAAGCTGAAGACATGGAAAGAGGACATCATCCGTCAGACCCGCGAGACGCTGGCGGGTTTGCACGAGGACTCCACCCAGCATGCCGATCTCGCAGACCGTGCCACGTCTGAGACCGACCGCGCGCTCGAACTGCGCGCCCGCGATCGCCAACGCAAGTTGATCGCCAAGATCGACGCCGCCTTGTCCCGCATCGAGGACGGCAGCTACGGCTATTGCGAGGAGACCGGCGAGCCGATCGGCCTGAAGCGCCTGGATGCGCGCCCCATTGCCACGCTTTCAGTGGAAGCACAGGAACGCCACGAACGCCGCGAGCGCGTCTATCGCGAAGACTGACCGGCGCACAGTCCAGCCGCGCGCACCGCCTGATCGCGAGTACCACTTTGCCGGAAGGCTGGGACACCTGCAGCGGAGTGGCAACGCCTGCGCCGGCACATCAAACGATCGTCCATCGCCGCCTGCAAAAGGTGAAGTGCCATAGTGCCTGATCGGCTGAGATGGAAAGCCATGCTTGCATCGACGGTCAGGACACATGCTCGAAACAAGGTACTGGATCGCGTTCATGTTTCTGTCAAACATGAACGCGATCCAGCCGCGCTTGCAGGCTCAACCGGTTCGCATTTTATGCGGCGCCTCACTGTCCGTTCTGCGCCCGCTTTCCTCGTCCTCAACCGGCTCATCCGTCACTGAAGCAGCCTTCGCCGCACGTTCAGCTGCAAGCCGCGCCACCATCGCCTTGACAAGATCAAGGTCGCGCAGATGCACATCCTGTTGCGGGAACGGGATCTCGATCCCGGCCTCGTTCAGGGCCTTGAAGATGCGCAGGCGCAGATCGGTCGATGTTCCAATCGACTTGTTCACGTCCGCAACGTAAGCACGGACCGTGAAATCCAGCGAGCTGGCTGCAAAATTGTCGAACGAGACGACCGGCGCAGGGAACTTGAGAACCATCGTCGACTCCTGCGCCACCTTCTCCAGAAGTTCCTTGACCTGCTCCGGATCGGATTTGTAGCTCACGCCGATCGCCACATCGACTCGGCCCAGCGCATTTCGATGCGTTCGGTTCTTCACCGTACCCGAAATCAGTTCCGAGTTTGGCACGATGACACTCGAACGGTCGAAAGTCTCGATCTCGGTCGACCGCACGGAAATCCGCCGGACATGTCCCTCGTAAGGACCAACGCCGATCCAGTCGCCGACTTTAATCGGTCGCTCGACCAGCAGGATCAATCCCGATACGAAATTGTTAACAATCGACTGCAGACCGAAGCCGATGCCGACCGACAGGGCACCGGCCACGATGGCGATATTCGTAATATCAAGACCGCCATATGAAACCGCCGCCAGCGCCGCAAGCGCGAAGCCCGCATAGCCCACGCCGGTATGTATGGAGTTCGCAAGGCCCGAATCGATCCGCGACGGCTGCAGCAAGGTCGCCTTGAGCCAGCGCTGCAACAGCCGCGTCGCGGCCAGAAGCAGCACGAATAGACCGACGGCGAGCAGGATGCGCGATGGTGCGATGCGAATCCCGCCAACGTCGAAGCCAAACAGCGCCGATTTGAAGAGCGCGACAATGTCGGCCGTCGACGCACCCCAGACATAGAGCACCATCGGAATGGCGATAATGGCCAGTAGCACATTGAGGACGCTGTAGACGAAGCGGTCCATCTGCCTTTGCTGCGCCTCAGCGAGCTTGAAATGGCCCGCCAGCACGCGCGTGCCGACGCCGGCTGCCTGCTCGCCCTGGATACCTCTGTCACCCGCAATTGCGCGAATACCCAGATGCGTAAGAATGATGAAGACGACAACTGTGCCGGTCAGCATCACCTGTGCGGAGACGAACCGCGCCAATGCCACGAACCCGGCAAGCGCCGAACCGGTGATGAAGAGCGCCAGGAGCACCAGTGGCAACCGCAACCAGCGCATCCAGCCGGCCGAATCTTCAGACTCCTCCTCACCACTCTCGATCTCAGACGCGCCCTCCGCCGCAAACGCCTCGCCGACTGGCGTGCGTGGCTCGATCGGCGTTCTCGCCAAGGCAAACAACAAACCGGCGAACAGCAAGCTGAAGGTGAAAGCCTGCGCCACCGAAACCTGAAACGGCAGGTAGAGCATATTGATGACGTCGCGCAGGACGAGATCGATTGCGTAGGCGACGACGGCTAGCCTGACGAGCATATTAAGTCGGCTCGCTGATCGATCCGACAGATTGAACAGCCGCCACGCTCCGCGACGAGGCTGCAGGATTGCCCACGACAGGCCGAAAACGACGACACCGATGAGTACGGCCCGCAGGACCACGCCCGCGAAATTCCGCGTCTGCAGATAGAGCAGATCATTGCTTTCCAGCGCGATGTAGAGGATGGCCGCCGCAGCCGCGCCTGGCAGCACCACCGCCGGTGCCACCCAGCTTGCAACCGCTGCCCGCTCCGCGAATGTCGGAGTCGTGCGACCTTCGACCGGACCCAGCCGCCCTACGATCACTTTGCGGCGCAGCAGACGAAGACCGAAGAAGACCAGCGCTGTCAGGGTAATGATGGCCAGCAGCTCACCCTTGCGCGACGAGGCGCTCGTCCACCAGCCTTTGGCGATAGCGATGATTTCACCGCTCGCGGACGGAAGCTCATCGGCGACGGTGCGCCACAGCGAAGGGCTCAGAGGCGAATGCTTGGTTCGCGACAGCACTTGGCTGGCGAAGATCGACTGCCTCAGATCCTGCACACGGCCGATGAGCTGCCGCGCCCTCACGTCGCCGAGCTCAGCCGATTTGATAGCGCCGTCGAGTTGGCTTGCCAGGCCATTAAGACGTGCGCGCTCCGCCGCCACTTCGGCCGACTCTGGTGGTTCGTCGGACTTTGGAGCGGGCCCGAGCTTGTCGATCTGCGCCTTTATTTCGGCCAGCCGCGGCTGGATCGCGCCAATGGCTGCACGCGCCTCGGCCGGAAGCTTGTCAATCTCCGTACGTACGCGCGCGAGCCCGTCATCGCGATCCTTCACACGCTCGACGGTCTTCTCGAATTCATCGAGCAGCGTCGAAATTCTCCGGACCGGCTGCAACACCGCCTCGAGTTGCGCAGGCAAGGGCTGAGGCGCAGCAGCCGCTGGCGCTGGAGCACCCGATCCCGCCGCTTCGCCATTGGCGGCTGGTGCAGGTGAAGCGCCCTGTTGACCGGTGGCTTGAGGCGATGCGCCGGAAGGCGATTTGTCGGCAGAACCATTGCTGCCCTTGCCCTCATCCTTCGCCGCCCCCGTCAGTCCGCCTGCCCAATTCGGCAGCGCCCCCTGCGCCAACTCGACGTGGCCGAGGCGCCTCGTCTCACGTTCGCCGGCATATGCCCGTTGGGCCGGCGCTGCCTGACTGGCGACCACGGCGAGCGCAAGGAGAACGAAACGAATGATATTCAGCATGTAACCTCGATTTTTTCTCCGGCAGTAACGATCCACGTCGTTGGCGTGCTTACCTGCGCAATGGCGCATGGCAGCGCAAGGCCTGCCAGTCGATGGTCCGCGGATGCGGAAAAAAATCCGCATGGCTGCGCACCCCAGCACAAGGCGCGTTTGCTCTCCGCAGTTATTATTCGTTCGCAGCCGAAGTGCCGAACGACCGCTGCGGACGAGAGAAAACGGGTGGCTGCGCCTCTACGACATCGCCGCCCGACTTCGCTCGCCGCGAAGCGATATTCGTCTCGATTACGAGATCTACCGGCCCCCCCGTCATGATCAGGTGCTCAACATCGTCACGGCGAACGAGAACCAGCCGTCGTCTCCCGTCGATGCTCGATTGTTCCACCACATCGAGCCGCCGCTCGGCCCGATTGCCGAACACACTCCCGCCGTTGCCCTGCAGGTAGTTGCGCCCGAAATAAAACGCCGCCGCAGCAGCACCGCCCAGAAGCACGATCACGAGGAGATAATTTAAGATGTCCCACATGGCCTGCGGTCGCGGCCGCGCCGCGCTCCCCTCTGGATGGTTCACTTACCCCGGAAATACCGCCCCGATTTGGTGCGGAACTTTACCGGATTTCGGATGCAGACAGGCGATTCAGCCCCGAAACGGCCGTCGTGCAACCCGATATGTGCGGAGCTATAGCGCGAAATTCATGGCATTTTAACCCTAATGATCGAAGTGTTGATGATCGTCGCGGTCGGACACGTCGCCGCTGCCTGGCGGAACCTTGCGGTTCCCTCCGGCGCCCGCCGTACCCGCCCGTGGCACAGCATCCCCGGTCGCTTTTGGACCGGTTTTTCTCCGTAGCGTCATCATCTTGAGTATCCGTATATGTTTGAGCCTATTAAGGCCGTCCGTCCTACGAATCAGCTAGCTTCGCTCGCCATGAGCGATGCAAAGGGGCCTTCCGACAGAATTGCAGCCGATGACCCGCTTTGTGCCCTGCGCAGCGGCGGCGGCTACGCGACAATTCTTGTAGTACTGGCCGCGGCAGGCGCCGCAGTGTTGTCGCTCATCGCCAACGATTCCGGTTCTCCCCTCTTCCTCACCGCGCTCGCCACTTTGGCAATGCTCGGGGTCTTTTTCGTCCTCGGAATGGCCGCCGGTCACATCCGCATTGGTGAACGCTTGCCCGAGGCGGACCTGCTCAAGGCCATCAACGACAGTCAGGACGAAGCGATCCTCGTCGCCTTGCGGCGTGGTGGGCAGCCGATTTATGCGAACCGCGCCATGGCTGAAATCGTCGGGCGTTCCGAATCGGGCGCGCTCGGCATGCTTGAGAATGCCCTTGCCGGCGTCAGCGAGGCCGCCGAGGCGCTGTTCCGCCTGAACCGAGCGGCGATGGCAGGGGAGACACGCAGCGAGATCGTGCCCGCACCACTACGCGACGGCGATACCGTACCACGCTACTTCGACGTCTCGGTCCGTCCCTTCACCACCGACGCCGTGCAACGCGATCCCGGCCCGCTCATCATCTGGACCTTGACCGACGTGACCGAGCAGCGTCGGAAGGAGACCGCCAAAAGCGCTGCCGTCGATGCTGAGCTCCGTCTTTATGACACGATGCCGCTCGGCCTTTTGAAGGTGGATTCTGAAGGTGTCCTCACCCACGCCAATCGTACGCTCGTCGACTGGATCGGAATAACACCCGAGGCGATCGACAAGCAGATGCTGCGTCTCACCGATCTCGTTTCATCCGACGGCGCCGAAGTCCTGCTGAGGGCCGCCCATCGCGGCGTCGATAGCCTTGTCATCGACCTCGATATGATCCGTGAGGACGGTCGTTCTTTGCCGATGCACCTGATCTGCCGCAGCAGCTTTGAGGGAGGAGAACCCGCCGGCCTCGTGATCGGCTGCCTCAACAGCGAGTCGGAAGCGCCCGGACTTCCCCTCTCGCGATTTTTCCAGTCGGCCCCATTCGGCATTGCGACGGTCGGCTCCGATGGCAGGATCACCAAAGCCAATACGGCATTCGCTCGCATGATCCTCGATGGGACCAGCGGCGCCGGTGAATACATCCTGGACGCGCTGACGCCCGGTTCCACCCCTACCGCCCGCCAGCAGGTCGAGGCGGGATTGAAGGACGTGCTTGCAGGCCGTGGCAATATCGCTCCAATCGAGATTACGGTCGGCCAGAACAACGAATATACACGGCGCGTGTTCATGAGCCCGCTCGCCGGCGATACGGGTGCGCGGGAAGCCGCCGTCTTCTACGTCCTGGACGCCACCGAGCAGAAGCGCCTTGAGGCCCGTTTTGCGCAATCCAACAAGATGGAAGCCGTGGGAACGCTTGCCGGTGGCATCGCACATGACTTCAACAACGTGCTGACAGCCATCATCGGTCACGCTGAGTTCCTTCTGCAGAGCCATAAGCCGGGCGACCCCGCTCACCGCGATCTGCTCACGATCAAGTCGTCGGCAACCCGCGCCACGGCACTCGTCGCCAAGCTCCTCGCCTTCTCGCGCCAGCAGACACTGCACAACGAAGTGCTCCAGCTCGGCGAGGTGGTGAGCGAGATTACCCCGCTCATGACCAAGACGCTCGGCGAGAAAATCCCGCTAAAGGTCCGCACCGAGCGCGAGCTGTGGCTCGTTAAGACCGACAAGTCCCAAATCGATCGCGTCATCGTCAATCTGGTGATGAACGCCAAGGACGCGATGCCGGACGGCGGCGAGCTCACGATCCACACGCGCAACGTCACCGAGCGCGAATGCCAGAAAATGGATCACTTCGGTCTGCAGGTTGGCGAATACGTCATGATCGAAGTGTCCGACACCGGCACGGGCATGAGCCCGGAGACCCTGAACAAGATCTTTGAGCCCTTCTTCACGACAAAGGGTGTCGGCAAGGGCACCGGCCTTGGCCTCGCCACCGTCTACGGTATCGTCAAGCAATCCGGCGGCTTCATCTTCCCTGAAAGCGAACTGGGCAAGGGCACGACGTTCCGTGTTTTCCTCCCGCGCTACGTGCCCGATGCCGAGGAAGAGGCGACGCTTCAGCAGCGCCAGGCAAAGAAGGAATCGCGCCACGCCCCTGACGTCACTGGCTCCGGCCGCGTGCTGCTCGTCGAGGACGAGGATGGTGTCAGAAGTTTCGCGGTCAGAGCGCTCAGAAGCCGCGGCTTCGAAGTGCTCGAGGCAAGCAACGGCGCAGAGGCACTCGACCTCATCGAAACCAGCGAGATCGATCCCGACATTGTCGTCTCCGACGTCGTAATGCCCGAAGTCGACGGGCCGACACTATTGAAGACGCTGCGCAAGACCCACCCCGACCTGAAATTCGTGTTTATGTCCGGCTATCCGAACGACGCATTCCGCGCCGGCCTCGACGCGGAGGAAAGGTTCGGCTTCCTGCCCAAGCCGTTCTCCCTCGCCCAGCTCGTTGGCAAGGTGAAGGAGGAACTGGCAAGCTGAAATCACGCCAGAGACCGGCAATGAATGTGAGCCCGTGGGGTGGCAACCTCGCGGGCTTACCGTTTTTGGTCTGCACCTGCCTTGGCGCAACACGACATGGCGAACCGCTTCCCACTCAGGCGTGAAACAAGCCTTCAGACAAAGAATTGGAGCGAGTCGCCGCGGTCAATGTGGCTCCACCAAAGTGACCTGCTTTAACGCGTCGCGCGCCCGGCCATGCCATCGTCAAGGAGCTTGAACTGCATGAGCAGCGTGCGCTGCAGGAAGCTGTTGAAGTTATCATCCGACATGAGGGTGAGGATCGTACTTCCGTCCTGCGCACGATGTGTCGAGATTGCTTCCATGTTGTCGATCTCTTGCGACATGTTCGCCTCAATCAAAATGTCGCCCTTGATTACGGCGCCGGGCGCCACATCGCCGGAACGAATTCGGCGCATGCGCATCTTGACACCTTCGCTCCAGCGGAACCGGCGCTCCAGCACGATCACGTCCCCGTTGGCAAGGCCCACGGCGTCCGTCAGATCGAAACCTCCGATGTCCGTGATGGCAAACCGCGATGCACGTCCGTCCGAAAGGATCCAGCCGGTATGGTGTCCGTTCCGGTCGTGGAAACGCTCCGCGATGGCGATGACCGCTCCCTTGAGCCGCCCCGCCTGCACTTGCGCCACTGCCTCGAAGCCCTTGAGCGCGTTCATCCGCCGCGCATCCTTGGGAAGCGGAAGGTAGCGAGACGGTGGCGTCACTCCGTCCTTGCCGATCTCGAAAACGCCCAGGCGGTGATTCTGCTCGAACGAGATCAGCAGTTGGCCGCGCCCGACCGTACCGCGCATCAAGACGACCGCTTCCGCGTCGCGATCCCGATCGCGCCTGAGCGGTCCCCCATCGCGGGCCTTGAGCGGACCGAGCCGCGCCCGTGCCAAACCTTCCGGACGGCCACCACGGTAGACGATGTCCGCCGTCATCCAGGTGCCGGCGTCCGACACCGCCACAAGGCGGCTGCCGTCTGCATCCAGAGCCAGCCCTGACCAGCCACCGAAGCGCGGATCATTCGAGGTCAGTACCAGCCCGCCGAGCCACTCGAGCGAACCGAAGCGCGTGCGCGACGTACCGAGCTTTTCGAAGCCCGCAATTGGGCGGGCCACGACCTCGATCGCTTGGACAGCGCTATCCGCGGTATCCGGCTTTGAACGCTTCTCGGCAGCAACCGCCGCTCCACCGGCGAGGCCAAACGCGAACAGTGCGATTGCCAACCCGGCATCGCGCAACTTCCGGATTTGTCGCGGTCGCACCGCGCAGACGTTGCCCTCCCCCGCCATCGATCACACCTCGGCCCCTCGGCTTCTTCCGGTTCCGTTCACAGCACGTTTAGCTGAAGCGTGCGTAGGTTCAGTGTGAAAACATGGTCGAAACAAGAGATCGGTTCGCGTCCGTTCCTTCATGCGACATGAACACGATCCCCACCATGCAGCTTCGCAAACTCAATTGAAACGCCCACGCCGGCCGCGTCCGGGCACCAAACCGCCGCGCGTGTATCCAGCCGGTTTTTCGTCGAACAGCTCAACAAGCTTTTCCGTCATCGCACCGGCAAGCTCGGATGGATCGGTAATCGTCACCGCACGGCGATAATAGCGGGTCACGTCGTGACCGATGCCGATGGCCAGAAGTTCCACGGGCGATCGCACTTCGATTTCGTTGATCACCTGTCGCAAATGGCTCTCCAGGTAAGTTCCCGAGTTGGCCGACAGTGTGGAATCATCTACCGGCGCGCCATCGGAGATCATCATCAGGATGCGGCGCTGCTCGGGACGGCCGAGCAGACGCTGATGCGCCCATGCTAATGCTTCGCCGTCGATGTTCTCCTTGAGAAGTCCCTCGCGCATCATCAGCGCCAGCGAGCGGCGCGCACGCCGCCACGGCTCGTCCGCCTTTTTGTAGATGATGTGCCGCAGATCGTTGAGACGTCCGGGAGATGTCGGCTTGCCAGCCTCGATCCAACGCTCGCGCGACTGCCCGCCCTTCCAGGCCCGCGTCGTGAAACCGAGGATCTCGACCTTGACTCCGCACCGTTCCAGCGTCCGCGCGAGAATTTCCGCGCAGCATGCCGCCACCATGATCGGGCGCCCGCGCATCGAACCTGAATTGTCGAGCAACAGCGTAACGACGGTATCGCGGAAGTCTGTGTCGCGCTCCTGTTTGAACGAAAGCGGCGCCATCGGATCGATGATGATGCGAGTGAGGCGCGCCGCATCCAGCGTGCCTTCCTCCAGATCGAAATCCCAGGCGCGATTCTGCTGCGCGAGAAGCTTGCGCTGCAGCTTGTTGGCGAGCCGTGAAACAACCGCTGTCAGATTCCGCAACTCCTTGTCGAGAAACGCCCTGAGCCGGTCCAGTTCCTCGGGCATCGCCAAGTCCTCGGCAACGACGATCTCGTCGAACTCGCGGGTGAAGACCGAGTAGCCGAAGCGTTCAGGATCCTCGAGCACGGATAGATTGGGCCGCCATGGCTCCGGCGTCTCGCCGTCCTCGGGCCCATCCATGTCTGTCTCGAACTGATCCGACCGCGCCTGTTCGGCGGCTTCCTGCTGCTCACCGACTTCGCCATCCTGCTGCTGATCCTCGCTGTGGCTCTCCTGCGCCTCGCCTTCGCCGTCGTTGTCCTCCGTCTCATCCTGGCCGCTGTCAGGAGTTTCCTCTTCCTTCTGCTCGCTCTCCTCGTCGGAGCCCCTTTGCGGCTCCTCGTCCACCTGCAGCGACTTCAGCAATTGCTTGACGAGGCGCCCGAATGCTGCCTGGTCGTTGGCCAGGTCATGCATCTGATCGAGAACGTTGCCACCGCGCGACTCGATATGTGATTGCCACACGTCGACGATCGCCTGGGCATTGTCGGGAGCTTTTTGCCCGGTGAGACGCTCCCGCACGATCAGCGCCAGCGCATCCTCAAGCGGTGCCTCCTCGCGCGAGGTCACGTTCGCGAAGCGGCCATGTGAATACAGGTCATCGATTTTGGCAGCGAGATTCTGCGCCATGCCCTCCATGCGGTTTGCGCCAACCGCCTCGACACGTGCGCGCTCGATCGCATCAAAAGCCACCCGCGCCTGACCGCCGCCGGGGAAAAGCTTGTTGTGAAGCTTGTCGTCGTGGCACGCCGCAGTCAGCGCCAGACTGTCTGCCCAGCCGCGCAGCACCGCAATCTCGTGTGCGGAGGGCACGCGAGACGGCTCGGGGAGATTGACGATATTGCCATTGAGTTCCGGGCGGCCCGGCTGATAGGCGACATGCACGTCACCGTCGCCGGCAACCGCACGCACGCACACCTCCAGCGCCTTCTTCAGAGGTTCCGAAGGCGCTTCCTTGCGCTTGGATGAGAACGGCGGCGCGACCATCGCGAACCTGTCTTCAGCTCAGCGCCACGTTGGCGGTGCTTTCCGGCAATTCCTTGCCGAACGAGCGCTGGTAGAACTCCGCCACGAGCGGACGTTCCAGTTCGTCGCACTTATTGAGGAACGTCAGCCGGAAGGCGAAGCCCACGTCGTTGAAAATCTCCGTGTTCTGCGCCCAGGTGAGCACTGTGCGCGGGCTCATCACCGTCGAAATGTCGCCGTTGATGAACGCCTGCCGCGTCAGATCGGCAACCCGCACCATGTTGGAAACAGTCTTGCGCTGTTCTTCCGACTTGGCGAACGATTTCGCCTTCGACAGCACGATTCCCACCTCGTCGTCGTGCGGCAGATAGTTGAGCGTGACCACGACCGACCAGCGGTCCATCTGACCCTGGTTGATCTGCTGCGTGCCGTGATAGAGCCCCGACGTGTCTCCCAGACCGATCGTGTTCGTCGTTGCGAACAGGCGGAACGCTGGATGCGGCCGGATCACTTTCGACTGGTCGAGCAGCGTCAGCTTGCCCGACACTTCCAGGATGCGCTGGATGACGAACATCACGTCCGGTCGCCCGGCATCGTATTCGTCGAACACGAGCGCTGTGTTCGACTGCAACGCATATGGCAGGATACCCTCTCGGAACTCGGTCACTTGCTGCCCGTCGCGGATCACGATCGCATCCTTGCCGACCAGATCGATACGGCTGACGTGGCTGTCGAGGTTGATCCGCACGCACGGCCAGTTAAGCCGCGCCGCGACCTGTTCGATGTGGGTCGACTTGCCGGTGCCGTGATAGCCCTGCACCATAACGCGCCGGTTGTGCTTGAATCCGGCCAGGATCGCCAGCGTCACGTCGCGGTTGAAAAGATAGTCCGGGTCCAGATCCGGCACGTGTTCATCAGCCCGCGCATAGGCGGGAACCTCGAGGTCAGTGTCGATACCGAACACTTGCCGCACCGAAACTGTCATGTCTGGGAGACCGGGCACGCTATTTGCCGCGGATACCTGCTCACGCATATCGATTTTTCTTTTCCGGATCGTGTTGTTGAAAATCGCGCTGTCGCACGCAAGAGCTTTGCTGCGCCGCAGCGCCCACCAGCGCGCAGAGTACGCTGGAACGACTGTGTCAGACCAGCCCGACCTGCTTCAAATAGTTATAAGCTTGGATGATCTCGCGCAACTTTTCCTCCGACCGGCGGTCGCCGCCATTAGCGTCGGGGTGGTGCAGCTTCACCAGTTCCTTGAAGCGCGACTTGATCTCATCCTTTTCCGCCTCATGGCGCAGATTAAGCGACGTGAAGGCCTTTTTCTCCAGTGGTCGGAGCTGCCGCCGCGGTCTCGTCGCTCCCGAACCCCTGCCCACACCTTGCCGCGACAAAACGCCGTGGGGATCGCGGATACGCGTTTTCGGCCCGATCCGGTCGGCGTAGGCGGCCTGGTCGATACCCGGCGCCGACCCGTTTGCACCCACTTTCCACGTCGGTCGATGCCCCGTGGCAGCATCCTTGATGAAACCCTCCACCTCGCCGTCAGACATCCCATCGAAATAGTTGTAAGACGAGTTGTACTGCCGCACGTGATCGAGGCAGAAGTGGAAGTATTCGCCATCGCGCCCGCGCCCTTTCGGCGCCTTGTGGCTGGCTTTCTCGCTGCAGCCTTTCCACTGGCACTCCGGCAGGCGTGACCGCTCGGCCCGCTCGCGCTCCTCGCGCTCGCGCCGTGGCGCAACCCGGATGCTGTCGAAGTACTTGGAATTGAGCTTCATGACCGCCAGATTATGGTGTGCAGGCTTCGGTTAGACAAGAACGCAACGTCGTCGCGCACGCGATTGTCGCAGGCGCGATGCGCGACGGAACCAAATTGGTCCGACACCACATCATAAGAGAGGATTCTTAATGTCAGCGGAACAGAGCATGCGGGAAAAACTGATGATGGGCCTCAATCCGACCCGCCTTGACATCATCAACGAGTCCGAGCTTCACGCCGGCCACCGCAGTTCGCCGGGAACGGGCGAGAGCCACTTCCGCATACTCGTTGTCTCAGATGCTTTCGCTGGCAAATCCCGCGTCGAGCGTCACCGCATCGTCAATGAGATTCTAGCCGAAGAACTTGCCGGCCGCATCCATGCGCTCGCGCTGAAGGTCTATGCACCAGGCGAAGCGATGACGTAAGGTCCACGCGCCCATAACGACCCATGCGGCCGCGCCGACACGTGCCGTAAGGCAACCCCATAGCAAATGAAGGCGCCCCGGATCGAAGATCCAGGACGCCCTCTCGCGGATTGACCGCATCTGCAACAAACTTTGAATCACCAGCAGCGGCGCACCCAGCGGCACTTGCGGTGGCCCCAGTGGTTGCGCCAGCAGCGCTTCACCAACCGGCAGTGATCACGATGGCGCCAATGGCGATGGCGCCAATGGCGGTGCCCCCGGCGTCGATAATGAACCTGCTCGACTGGCGACGCATTTGCGCCTTGCAGAGTGCGCATCAGGTCGACGGTCGTTGCGGCAGGCGCTGCAGCGGCCGGCGTCGAAGCGATAGGCGCCGCAAGTACCGCGAACAAGACAGCGGTACATGCTATCGCGAACTTCGAAAATCTCTTCATTTTCGGTTCCTCCTGGTTCTGGAGCTGCGGTATCGAATGACCGCCCGACCCATACCCTTTGGTTGAAGTCCAAATGAACACCTTCATGCTAGGCGGCATCCGGGTCCCTCGGCTGGCATCACCTTCAATCGAACCCAGCGTCACCTCACGGGAACGGAAACGAAAGCCGGACGCGGGTACAACGCATTTGATCACCAGCGTCCCTCGACCGTCACCGATCCCGACACGATGCCCACTCGGGAGCGGCACGTGGTAGGCCTATGAGAAGCGCTGTGACATGAACCACAGATGAACTGGCATGCGGAGGATTCGTTCAAATTCTGTTACATCGTGAATTGGCGCTTGCTTGGATCGAGCAATCGAACAAATCGCACGGCGCAAAGCGCTGTCGCAGACCCCTGATGCATCATTGAGCGACATCGTTGATCTGCTCGGGTGCCCACCAGCCTCAACGCGACCTTATTCCGAACCCTCCTTATCCAGTTCCAGCGGCTTGACGCGAAGCGCCGTGATCTTGTTTCGGCTCTTGCGGAGGATTTCGAAACGGTAGCCGTGAAACGTGAAAGCCTGGCCTGGCTCGGGAATGGTCTGCGCCTCGTGGATGACAAGCCCTGCAATCGTCGTTGCTTCTGTATCCGGCAGATCCCAATCCATGTGCCGGTTGAGATCGCGGATCGGCATGGAGCCATCGACGTTTACGGTTCCATCCGCCTGCGGTCGGATTGCCGCCTCGTGAACGTCATGCTCATCGGCAATCTGTCCGACGATTTCCTCCAGGATATCCTCAAGCGTAATGAGGCCCTGCACCTCGCCGTACTCGTCGACGACCAGGGCCATCTGCTGCTTCTGCTTAAGGAACTGGTTGAGCTGATCCTTGAGGCTTGTCGCTTCGGGCACGAACCATGGCTTGGTTGCAAAGCTCATCACGTCGAGCGAATCGACATCCCAGTTGGCTGCCCCCAGCGCCGCCAGCAGATCCTTGGTATGCAGGACCGCGACGATGTTCTCCGGCTCTTCGCGCCACAACGGGATACGCGAATATTGCGTCTTCAGGATCTCGTGCACGATGCGTCCGGGTGGATCGTCCACGTTGACCGTGTCCATCTTGGTGCGATGGATCATAATGTCCTCAACCGTCAGGTCTCCAAGATCGAGAACGCCGCCCAGCATGTGCGCATCGTGACGCGCCACGGCACCTTCCTTGGTCTGCAGCTCGATCGTGCCGCGAATCTCCTCATGTGCTGCGAGAATGTTGGCCGCGTCGTCCCTCTTCGTGGGGGTCAATGTGATGACGGCGCTGACGATCTTCTCGATCAGATAGACGGCCGGCCTGAAGGCAACGATGAGCGCCTTCATCACCGGAGCGACGGCCAGCGCAATGCGATCCGGAAAAGCAATGGCATAGGTCTTCGGCAGCACCTCTGAGAATATAACGACGAGGATCGTCATGCCGATGGTGGCGTAGGCGACGCCGACCTCGCCGAACAGCCCGATCAGCAGGCTCGTTGTGAGCGCGGAGGCGAGAATGTTAACGAGGTTATTCCCGAGCAGCACCGTGCCGATCATCCGCTCCGGCTCCGCCAGCAGCTCGTTCACGCGCCGTGCCCTTTCGTTTCCTTCAAGCTCCAAGGCGTGTAGCCGCGCCCGCGAAGCCGCCGTGAGCGCCGTCTCGGAACCGGAAAAAAAAGCGGAAAGCCCCAGCAGCAGGATAACGACGGCAAGGGTCAGGATGATTTCGATGGGCATGGCTCTTTGGGGTGTGGGTGGGTCAAGCTGGAAATATGAACGAATTTAGGGTGCGCCAGATCGTTTTGACAGGCGCCGCAACACTCGATCCAACATGCACCTTACGTCCTAATAACGCATTGGCGCGGGTTTTGGCCATGAACGGAACGCCAAGTTCCGCCGCTCGCGGCGTATAAGGACGGTTGGCGACCAGGCGCGAATTCGTGCGATCAAGGGCTTGGAAGGCAGCTCGGCCGACTGCGTTCCGGCTACCCAGAAATCTCACGTGCCAGGAAATCGCGGACCGCACCGGGATCCACGTCCCGGGTGACGAAGGCCTCGCCGATGTCGCGCGCCAGAATGAAGGTGAGCCGCCCTTGGCGAACCTTCTTGTCCTGGGCCATCAGCCGCATAAGCTCGTCGGCGTCAGCCCGCCCACCCGGAATATCGCTAATTCTCGTCGGCAGCCCCACGTCCTTGAAATGTTGGCTCACGCGCGCCGCAGTGCCTTGCGGACAAAGCCCCTGTGTTTCGGAAAAGCGGAAGGCTAGGCAGATGCCGATCGCAACACCCTCGCCGTGCAGAAGGCGGTCCGAGTAACCCGTCCACGCCTCGAGCGCATGGCCGAAGGTATGGCCGAGATTGAGCAGCGCGCGATCGCCCGCTTCCTTCTCGTCGCGCACCACGACGTCGGACTTCGACTTCACACTTGTCTCGATGGCTTGCGAGAGCGCCGACACGTCGTTGCCGAACACGCTTCGCCAGCTCTCTTCCAGCCAAGTGAAGAATCCCTTGTCCCAGATAAGGCCGTATTTCGCCACCTCGGCATAACCTGCGCGCATCTCCCGCGCCGGTAATGTCGAAAGCACATCGGTATCCGCCAGCACTAGGCTTGGCTGATGGAATGTCCCGATCAGGTTCTTGCCCTGGGGCGTGTTGATCCCAGTCTTGCCACCGACCGAGGAATCGACCTGTGCCAGAAGTGTTGTGGGAATCTGCACGAAGCGCACGCCGCGCCGCAGGATCGAGGCCGCAAAGCCCGCCAGATCGCCGATCACGCCGCCGCCGAAAGCGATCACGAGGTCGCCGCGTTCCAGCCCCAACGACAACAGCTTTTCCGACAGCGGCGCGAGCTGGCCAAAGCACTTGGTCGCCTCGCCGGCTGGCAGAACAACCGTCCCCAGCAGACGCCCCTCCGAGCCGAGGCTCTTCTCCAGAGCTGCCAGATGATAATGTGCAACGTTTTCATCCGTGACGATCCCGTAGCGCGCCTCGCCGAGTCGCTGCGGAATAATCCGTCCTGCCTGTGCGAGCAGCCCGGGCCCGATCAGAACCTCGTAGGCGCGCCCCTCCAACGGCACGGGAACCGTACGTGTCTGGCCAGCAGAAGGAACATTGACGACGGTCGGCATTTGGCTTGGCACTCTTGAATTTCAAGGAACGAATGTTTTCACGAGACGGTCTTCCGATCGAAACCGTCCTGACAGCAGCAGGCAACTGACGACAAGGCGCTGGCGCGCCCCTCAATGCTGAATGTCGGTAAGCCCGCCTCCTGCTCCTATCAGACCACCGGGCGGCGATCCAGCAACTCGCACTTCGCCAGAGCATCGACGATTTCGCCGACGATCACCTCATGCGGCACGTCCCGGCTTTCGACCACGATGTCGGCGCCGGCATATAAAGGATAGCGTTCCTCGATGAGCCGCCGCATGACGGCCTCTGGATCATCGGTCTTGAGCAGCGGCCGCGTATTGCGCTTCGAGACACGGCGCATCAGCACGGGCAGTTCTGCCCTCAGCCAGATGGAGATGCCTCTTCTAGCGATTACACGGCGCGTGTCTGGGCTCATGAAGGCCCCGCCTCCGGTAGCCAGAACCTGCGGTCCGCCGCCAAGAAGGCGCGCGATCACCTTCGCTTCCCGGTCACGGAAATGGGGCTCTCCATACGTTGCAAAAATGTCGGAGATCGACATCCCCGCCACCTTTTCGATCTCCTCGTCGGCATCGATAAACGGCAGCGACAGCCGATTGGCCAGACGCCGCCCGATTGCCGACTTTCCGCACCCCATAAGCCCGATCATCACCAAGGACCGCGCGCCCAGGCGACTCACCACGTCCTCGGCCCGCCTGGCGTCGTTTTTCGACTTCTTCCGTCCAAACGAGAGGCGAATCATGGCAGAGCCTTCCAGTATGCCGAGTTTGTCTCAACTCTGTCGCACCCGGCGAAAGGCACTGCCGAGGCACGCTCTGACACCGTCGAACGCGGCGGACTGTAGAATAAAGTACACACTGAGGTCTCTCCGGTTTTGGGCCACGGCGCAAATCGGGTCATAATGCCGCCACCAACCGCCGACACATAGCAGCTAAGGAGCGGTCGAGCCAAAATGCCCAGCCTGATTCGATTCCTCGTCGTGACAGGGATCATCTCTGCAGGAATCTTCGGCGGACTTTATGTGCTCGCCGTCCACTTCGAGCCTCCGCAAAAGGAGATCTCGAACCCCGTGTACGGCGTCACCTTGCGCCGCGAATAGGGTTCCGTTTCCCCATCGCTGGAGCTCGATGCCCGTATGCCGTCGCGATTGCGATCTGTTCGCCCCCCGTCCGCACACAATGTATTTGCCGCGGCGCTGGCATCGGCGTGTGCGTTGACCGCGCTCACGTCAGGCTGCTCTCTCTCAATTGCCCAGGAATGGGATCCCTTCTCGCAGCTGGAAACGAATCGCTGGGAGCAGCGTTCAAGGCCGCCTGAGCGGCAGTCTGAGACGGATGGCAGTCAGTCTGCCGCCCCCGCCGCTGCCGACGCGCCGCAGGATGCCTATTCCGCCCCTATGGAAAACCGGCCGCGCTTCGCAGCGCCAGCGCCGTCACAGGAGACTTATTATCCGCGCCCGGCTACGAGCCAGCCTGATTACGCGCGGAGCGCTCCCTACGGGGCGCCGGGATCGCATGTGCCGAATTCAACCTCATCGTCGGTGAGTGCGGAGCCCCTGGCCCCACTGCCGGCCGCGCCAGCCGCCGACGGGCAGATCACCCCAGCAGCACCGACGCCATCCTATTCCACTCCCTACAGCGCTCCCCAAGGGTCAGGCCGCGAACTGGCGGTTCGCCAGCAGGATGTGTCCAGACCCGCTGTCGCCGGAGACGGAGACGGACACGCCCTGCCTCAAGAGCCATGGCGCGGCCTCAATATCGCGGATGTCGAGCACCTCATTTCCATACTTGAAATCCCACCGAGATCGCCCGCCCTGCACCGGCTATGGCGCCGCCTGATCGTGTCCAGCGTTGCGGCACCCACGGACGCCGATGCACACTTCGAGCCGTTGAGGATTGAAGCACTGTACCGCTCAGGCCTGCTCAAGGAGATCCACGAAGTGCTGAATGCGCGACGCTCGGGCCAGCCCGACCCGCTCGTCGCCATGCTGGAAGCCCGCAGCGAAGTCGGATTGGGCCATCGCGACGCCGGCTGTCAGGCCGTCAAGCGGATCAGCGACATCCGCGGCGACATCCCCCGATCCCTCCGTGGTGAGGCCATCCTTGTCTCGGGATACTGTGCGGCCGCGACGGGCAATAAGTCCGCGGCCGGGCTGCTTGCCGCCCTGGCACGCGAGGAAGGGGTCCGCTCGTCGCCGGGGCTCGCCGCGCTCGATGCGGTGGCCTTAGGCGTGAAAACCGATATTTCGCTGGCCAAGGGACAAAAGCTCAGCCTTATCGACTACCGCATTCTGGAACTGGCCGGAGCCACGCCGCCCCGAGAGGAGTTGATCAAGACTGCAGCCCCTGCGCTTCTCGTTGTCATTGCAAGCGATTCGGCTGCCGAGCCCGACCTGCGTCTCGATGCCGGAGAAGCGGCCGCACGCATCAACGCCTACGATGCCGACACACTCGCCGCCCTCTACCGGACCATCGCCGGCCAGATTTCGTCAGACGGCGCGTCAGTCGAAACCTCGAGCACTGGCGCCGACCCGTCCCGCCGCCGGGCCCTCCTCTACACATCGGCGCAAGCGGAGCGCACGCCATTCAAGAAAGTGCGCCTGATCCGCACGCTCATCGACAGCTCTCGGCGTGCCGGGCTCTATCTTCCGGCCTTGGCCATGGCCGCCAAGTTGACCGACGATGTTGGGCTCGTTCCCGAAATCGGGTGGTTCGCCGAGACGGCGATTGAGGCCAACCTCGCCGCCGGCAACTACCAGAGCGCTCGCAAATGGGCCAAGTTCGCCGCCTCCGCTGGAAACGACCGCGGCCAGAGCATGGACCATTGGATGGCGCTCATCGATATCGCCGACCCGGACTTCCCCGAGCCACGCGGCCAGAGCCTCATGGCTCTGGAGCGGCTTGCCCTGAAGGGAAAATTCGGCAACGAAAGCCTGCATCGCCTCGCCACCGTGCTCGACGCCCTTGAATACAACGTGCCCATACCGCTTTGGGAAACGGCGAGCAGGACACCCCAACCCACATCCGGCCATCTGCCCGAGACTGGCGTGCTGTCGCAATTGCAGGACGCCGCCAAAAAACGCGAGTTTGGTCGCACCGTGCTGCTTGCCATGCAGACACTGGGGCCTGATGGCGCTGGCGGCGCACATATCATCGCGATCGGCGATTCGATTCGCGCCCTCAAGCGTGCCGGCCTTGAGGCCGACGCACGCAGGCTCGGTTTCGAAGCATTATTGGCTGACTGGCCGCACGTGCTGGCCAACTAACACATGTTCAGTCGAAAGCTGGGTGGCAGTTGAACGTGAAACGGCATGCGCGCTGCAATGAACTGGCACAGAATCGCGTTCCGTGCGCTGACAGCGCGCATTGAGCGCGGAACATGGGATCGGACGGGACGATGCGCGGCGACGAGAACGATACCCACGTCGAAGCCTTCCTCGAAATGATGGGCGTGGAGCGTGGCGCCGCGACAAATACCATCGATGCCTATCGGCGCGATCTCACCGAATTCACGAGCTTCCTCATAGGCCGCCAGCGCTCCGTAACCACCGCGCGCCCCGATGATATCGAAGCCTATGTTCACGTCCTCGCCGAGGCTGGCCTTGCGCCGTCATCACGCGCCCGCAAGCTCTCCTCGGTTCGTCAACTCTTCAAGTTCCTTACCACCGAGTCGGTTCTCGACGAAGATCCTACCGCCACCGTCACAGGTCCAAAGCGCGGGCGTCCACTGCCCAAGACGCTATCGGTTGCGGAGGTCGATCGCCTGATCGGCGCGGCCAGGTCTCGCATCGACGGCACCGCCGGCCGCGAGCGTTTGCGGGCATTGCGCTTCTACTGTCTGATCGAGATCCTTTACGCGACCGGCATGCGTGTTTCCGAGCTTGTCGGCCTGCCGCGCACCGTACTTCAGGGCGACCGCAGAATTCTCGTGATCCGCGGCAAGGGCGGACGCGAGCGGCTGGTCCCACTGAACGCACCCGCGCGTGCCGCCCTCGACGACTACCTCTCGCTGACCGAATCCGGCGGAGAAGGCCTTTCCCGTGCCATCACCTCGAAATGGCTGTTTCCCTCCGCGAGCGCGGAAGGTCACCTGACCCGACAGAGATTCGCACAGGACCTCAAAGGGTTGAGCGAGGAGACGGGGATCAATCCCGCACGCGTCAGTCCACACGTGCTTCGCCACGCCTTCGCCAGCCACCTGCTCGACCGCGGCGCCGATCTGCGCGCCGTTCAGCAGCTTCTCGGCCACGCCGACATCTCGACCACTGAGATCTATACGCATGTGCTGCAAGAGCGCCTGAAGCGCCTCATCAACGAGCACCATCCCCTGGCACGCCCGAAGCATTCCGACTCGGGGTGAAAATGCGTCGCGGAGCTGTTCATGACCCGCCGAACGGCGCCTTGACTTTTCCGTGCTCAACGAGTGATTGTCCGGCCCGATCAAGGAATTTTCCTCCGCTGACGGCCGTCTCCGGCCGGGCGAGGCTGGCAGCGTCGCACGCGCCCGAGGGCGCTGAAGTTATGTGCGCTCCTGACCACATGAGAAAGGCCCGTCTTTGGAAAAGAACGTCCCGGTCCGCTTCTATCTCGACTTCGAGAAGCCGATTGCCGAGCTCGAAGCCAAGATCAACGAGCTTAAAGCGATGGTTTCCGAAGAGGGCGGCGTCTCGATCGCCGCAGAGATCGAGACCCTTCAGGAAAGGGTCAACGAGCTCTTGCTCGATATGTATTCCAAGCTAACGCCCTGGCAGAAGACGCTGGTGGCCCGTCACCCCGAGCGGCCGCACTGCCTGGATTACATCAACGCGCTGATCGACGATTTCACACCGCTCGCTGGCGACCGCTACTTCGGCGAGGACGCAGCCATTGTTGGCGGCGTCGGCACCTTCCGTGGCCGCTCCGTGATGGTGATCGGAAACGAAAAGGGTTCCGACACCCAAAGCCGCATCAAGCACAACTTCGGCATGGCCAATCCCGAAGGCTACCGCAAGGCCGTGCGCCTGATGGAAATGGCCGATAAGTTCAAGCTGCCGGTGATCACACTGGTTGACACCGCTGGTGCCTACCCTGGCGTCGCCGCCGAAGAGCGCGGCCAGGCGGAAGCCATCGCCCGCTCGACCGATTGCTGCCTCAAACTGGGGGTGCCGATTGTCTCTGTCATTATCGGCGAGGGTGGATCGGGTGGCGCGGTCGCCATCGCCACCGCCAATACGATCCTGATGCTTGAGCACGCCATCTACTCGGTCATTTCTCCCGAAGGAGCGGCCTCCATCATCTGGCGCGACAGCAACAAGAAGGAAGAGGCCGCGACCGCCATGAAAGTCACCGCGCAGGACCTCATCGGCCTGTCGGTGATCGATCAAATCGTCTCCGAGCCGGTCGGCGGCGCACATCGCGATCACCGGCGCGCCACCAGGTCCGTCGGCGATGCCATCGCCAAGGCGTTGGCGGCTTTCGACGGCATGGACACCCAAGAGGTGCGCCAGAACCGCTACGAGCGTTTCTTGAAGATCGGACGCGGACTCCCTGGCTGAGCCGGCGTTGCCACGCGCTGACGGCGGCAGGAGCCCTTGATATTCCCCAAGAATCCCGGCGACTGCGGCCGCTCCGGGCGACCGCAACCCAACTGCAACATGTTGATTATGCTCACGTTCGAACAACTTTTGCCGCTCGACCGCCGCATTCGGCAGGCATAAATTGCGCAAGGGAACGGCGTTCGTCGCCCCGGATTAGGGGTATCGTAACGTTAACGATATGTTTACGTTTGCGAATCAATGGTAGTCGACGTGCGCGAGGGGCACTGCGTATGAGTCGATGGAAATCTGAATGGACGGCGCCCGGCCGATTGCGCGGGGCGATGGCGGCGGTCTCAGCCGCGCTGCTGCTGGCTGGCTGCAGTTCCGCACCACAAATTACTCCGGCCGATCAGCCCTTGTCGCAGCAGACCCTGATGCTGCTCGGCAAGAAGGGAATGCGCGTCGAAGCACCGATCTTCGTTCGTATCTTCAAGGAAGAATCCGAACTCGAAGTCTGGAAGCAGCGCGAGGACGGACGCTACTATCACTTCAAGAGCTATCCGATCTGCAATTGGTCGGGCGATCTCGGTCCCAAGCTCAGGCAAGGGGATAAGCAGGCGCCGGAAGGCTTTTACCGTGTCGCTAACAACCAGCTCAATCCCAATTCGCAGTTCCACGTCTCCTTCAATCTCGGCTACCCCAACGCCTACGACAGATCGCTCGGCCGCACCGGCGATTTCTTGATGGTCCACGGCAAATGCAAGTCGGCCGGCTGCTACGCCATGACGGATGCGTTGATCGAAGAAATCTACGGTCTCGCACGCGAAGCACTTAAAGGCGGGCAACAATCCTTCGACGTGCACGCCTTCCCCTTCCGCATGACCGACGAGAACATGAAGCGCCACAACAAATCGAAGTGGATCGGTTTCTGGCGCACATTGAAGCAAGGCTACGATAACTTCGAAACGAACCGCGTCCCACCGCCCGTCACGGTTTGCGAACACCGCTACATGGTCAACGTCTCGACTGCCGAGGGTCGTGAGCCGCAGGCCGATGGGCCTTGTCCTGTATTCCGTCGACCTCAGCTTGCACCGTTCATTCCCAAACCGGCCGAGCAGCAATTGGCAAGCGAGCGCATCGAGATGCCTGGTCCGAAAATGCGGACGGCCGAAACCATCCACGCGCCCGAAGGCGATGAGTGGAAACCTCCCGCCGTGGCATCTGCCGGCTCCGGCGCAGGTTCGACATTCACGCGAATGTTCGGCCTTGGCGGAACCACCGGATCGCAGACCAAGATCACCGGGTTTGGCTACCGCTGAGAAATGACGGCTCAAACCCGTCTCGTGGCTGAACCTGACCGCCGTCGTGCCAACCGCAGGCATAAGCATAGGCTGGTGACACGCCGCATTTTCTGCCGCTTTTGCCGCACAATTTGCCCGCCTGAATAAATCTCGCAGGATGCAGCAAAAAACGGATGACGCGGCAGGACGATCATGTGAGCGGGGCCAGCACGGTCTCATCCGGAGCGCTAGAATCCGCGCACGTCGATAGGCTGCGCCGGCGCCGCCGAGACCTTCGCCGGACGATTTTCCTCGGCCTTGTCGTTATCGCCGCCGTTGCCTTCGCAATCGTCAATTGGCAGCTATTGACCACCAGTCTCGAAACCCGTGCTATCGCAGTCAAGCGTGCTTCTCATCGCGCCCTGTGGTCGCTCGGACAGACGCTGCCGGGCACGCCTGATCTCACCGCACTCGACCAGCGGCTTACCCAGGGAGGCTTCACACTCGCACAGCCCATATTGATGCGGATCTACAAGCGCGACTTCGAGCTGGAGATCTGGAAGGCAAAGGATGGTCGCTTCCACCACTTCGCGACCTATCCCATATGCCGCTGGTCCGGACGCCTCGGCCCCAAACACGAAGAGGGCGACAGACAATCGCCCGAAGGTTTTTATACCGTGAGCAAAGACCAGCTCAATCCCAACAGCCGCTGGCACCGTTCGTTCAACCTGGGCTTCCCTAATCTCTACGACCGCAGCCACGGCCGCACCGGCACCTTTTTGATGGTCCACGGCGGCTGCGGTTCGGTGGGTTGCTACGCCATGACCGATGCCGTCATCGATGAGATCTGGCAACTCGTCACAACGGCGCTCGAGCGTGGACAGAGCCACATTCAGGTCCAGGCATTCCCCTTCCGCATGACCGACGAAAACCTTGCGGCAAAGACAGAGGATCCGCTCTACCCCTTCTGGCAGTCGCTCAAGAAGGGCGCAGACGTGTTCGACAAGACCGGTCTGCCGCCTCGCGTGCACGTCTGCAGGGGCGAGTATGTCTTTCTTCCGGGGAGCAATATTCAATCCGCCGATATCCCCGCCGTCATCTCCTGCGAGAGCGCGAGCCCCGTTCAGCAGGCTCAGGACGATTGATCGGGCTTCACCGAACGTTCAAGGAACGGCGCAGGAAAGCGTCATCGCCTGGCAACGCATCGTGGATGACTGGGCTGGACCGGCCGAAAACCCTTGGCATCACCCGATGGCGCGCTGTTAAGGTCCGCCCAAGGAAAAGGTTGAGAAAGCGTGAATGCTTACGGAGCATGGAGCGTTTTCGGATGACCGGCTGATGGCGACTTGGGGAGGACCGCGGAACTCCGTGGAACTTCGAGCGTCTTTATCATTTTTGGAAACTTGATGGGTTGGTGGACGACAAGCAGACGTGGCGGACGGTTCCTGCAATGGGCCGGCGCAATGTCGTGCGCCACCACGCTTTTCATTGCAGCGAGCACAGCCCACGCCGTCACCATAGAATTGAAGGACGCAGCCCCCAATCGCGTCGAAAACCAGCGCATGCATGCCGCCAGCGAGACGGCATTACCTGGAACGCCTGACACCGCTGCGTTTGCCGAGCGCCTTGAGGCAGCCGGCCAGAAGGTTGGCAATCCGGTCTTGATCCGCATCTTCAAGTCTGAGGCAGAGCTTGAGGTCTGGCTGCAGAAGGACGGTGGAGTCTACGAACGCTTCGCCACCTATCCCGTCTGCAACTGGTCGGGCTCTCTTGGCCCCAAGCTGGCTGAAGGTGACAAGCAGACGCCCGAAGGCTTCTACACCATCACGCGGCGTCAATTGCACCGCATTGGCCGCTGGCCGCGCTCATTGAACCTCGGCTTTCCCAACGTCTACGACAGATCATTGGCTCGCAGCGGATCATACATCCTGGTGCACGGCGGCTGCTCCTCGGTGGGGTGTTTTGCGATGACCAACCCGGTTATCGAAGAAATCTACCGACTGACTCAGGCCGCAATCATCAAGGGGCAGAGCCACGTCCCCGTTCATGTGTTCCCATTTCGTATGAACGAAGCCAAGTTGAGGACGCACGCCAGCAGCGAATGGTTTGGATTCTGGCAGAACTTGAAAGAAGGCTTCGATTCTTTTGAAGAGACTAAAGTTCCCCCCAGCGTTCGCGTTTGCGATGGCCGCTACCATTTCGACCGAAACGCCCCGGGGGAGGTGGGCGCTCCAGGCCCTTTAAAACCGTGCGGCGAGACAATCGCCGCAGTGCAGGCATTGGAGCAATTCTACGCTCTTGCACGCAGCCACCCGCTGCTCAGCCAGGTAAACTTCAAGACGCGGATGCCGATGTGGACGACAGCCGCAAGCGAGGTGCCCGCGCATCTCTCGGGCGCGTTCGAAATCTATCAGGACGCAATGCAGACACTGGCGCGCGCCGTGGCAGAAAACGCGAAGCTGCCGCCCGCACGACGCATGCGGCCGCGCACACTGGCCAAAGCAGTGCTGAAATCATATCAGTACAAATGCAACCCGAGCCTCGCTAGCTGCCGTCGCTTCATCGCACTTCAAATGTCGCAGCAGGAAGAAAAGGTCGAGGTTGCATCGCGACCGCATGGTCGCCAGCGCATCAAGACTGCCACAAGCAGCAGACGCGGCCGCTGACGCTGCCAGCCCCGCGCATTACGCTGAGAAAGTTTTCCATGGTCGCGATGTGCGACGGTCAACGACCAGATGCCTTGCCGCCGCTGTCCCAGCGTGGCATAGAACCGGAACGCTGGCGGACTACCGATACCGACGCGGGTCGCATCTTGTCCCAGGCAATCCGAATGAAGCCGGCACGGCGCTGAAAGGAAGTCTCACCCGGTCATACTGAATTCAACCGCATCGCGCGCACCTCACCGCGCAACTGCGGTGACTGTCGCAAGGCGTGTGCAATAATACGTGTTCGCGTAGGTGTTTCCGCAAATGGCAGATGACAAGTCGCTGTTGAAGACCGTCGAGTATTGGCTGGAAAGCATGCTGTTTTCCAGCCGCTGGTTGTTGGCCCCCTTCTATCTCGGCCTCGCCCTGTCGCTCATCATTCTCCTGATAAAATTCGTTGCCGAACTCGGCCACATGGCGGCCCACGCCTTCAGCGCCACCGAGAGTGAGGTCATCCTCGGCGTCCTTGCGCTCGTCGATCTTTCGTTGACCGGCTCGCTCATCGTCATCGTCATCTTTTCCGGATACGAGAATTTTGTCTCGCGTATCGACCATGGCGGCCACACCGATTGGCCTGAGTGGATGGGCAAAATCGACTTCAGCGGCCTGAAACTGAAGCTCCTGTCGTCCATCGTCGCCATCTCCGCCATCCAGCTCCTGAAACAGTTCATGGCGCTCGATAAGGTGTCGGACCGCGACATCATGTGGATGGTGATCGTCCACGTCGTCTTCGTCGTCTCCAGCGTCCTGCTCGCACTCTCCGACCGTCTGACGGTGCATGCAGGCGGGCACCCGAAGAAATCCGGTGGCGACGGTGGCAAGGACGACGCGCCGGCGCCCCAGAGTGGAGGGCATCACACGGATGCTGTTTCCGCCGTCAGCGCTGCTCCAGCAGGCGCAAATTCGACCAGCGCGACCTCTGCCAGCGCCACGGCCCCGCACAAGATCCAGATCACCCGGGTCGATGACACACAGCGCCCCCGTCGTTCCGCCGCGCCTGTTGAAGCCAAGTCATCGAACTCCGATCCCGTCGCGCCTGCGGCCGAACGCACAACCACCTCTGCCGTCGATGCAGACCTCGACGATCTGCTCCCCGGCTGGCCTCATTCGACGATCAAGCGCCGGTTGCATTAAGCCTGATCGAGCGAGCTGGAAGCTCCAACGTCCAGCAACGTCACGACAAAGAGCCTCAACCGAAGGTTTGAGACGCAGGCACAATCGTCAAAGTGAGATCACGGGGATCTGATCTCTCCAATCACGCCGCTTCGTTGTGCTGCCGGACGTCAGTCTTTGCGCGTGGCACAAAAGCGCGCCTCGGCCAGTGCCACCGCTTCAGGCGTTCGCATCGTTACGAAATGGTCGCCGATAACCAGCACATCCATGCCGGTGCGCAGATAGCAGGAGATCGCCTCTTCCGGCCGCGCCACGATTGGTTCGTGACGATTGAAGCTCGTGTTCAGCACGATCGGCACCCCGGTGATTTCACCAAAGGCATGGATCAAGTCATAGTAGCGCTGGTTCGCCGCGCGCGACACAGTCTGGATCCGTGCCGTACCATCGGCATGTATCGCCGCGGCAATCTCACGCTCACGATCCGCATGAACGTGCGGCGCCAATGTCATGAATGGGTCCGGCTGCGCAACATCGAAGTACTCGTTGGCCCGTTCCTCCAGCACGGCCGGCGCAAACGGGCGGAAGCTCTCGCGATGCTTGATCTTTGAATTGATGACGGTGCGCATGTCGGCGGAACGGGGGTCCGCCAGAATCGAGCGATTGCCCAGCGCTCTCGGGCCCATCTCGAACCGGCCCTGAAACCAGCCGACGATCTTGCCCTCGGCAAGTGCCCGCGCTGTCCGCTGGATGAGCTCAGGCTCTTCGAGCTTCTCCGAAACGAGACCGGCGCTGTCCAGCGCACGCGAAATTGCCTCGTCGGAAAATTCGAGACCATAAAATGGGTGTATCAGCTCAAAACGTCGCGGGTTCTTGAGCGTCTGATGATAATGCCACAGCGCACTGCCCAGCGGCGCCCCCGTGTCGGACGCACACGGCGGCACCCAGACGCGCTCAAAACCGGTATTCTCCAGAATGCGTGCATTGGCCACGCAGTTGAGCGCAACACCGCCCGAGATGATGAGGTTGCGCGAGGCAAACCGCCGCTCCAGCTCGCGCACCACGTGCAGGATGACCTCCTCCGTCACGACCTGTATCCCGCGCGCGATCGCCTGATGCCGCTCGGTGATCTCCGAACCAGGCTCCCGGGCCGGGCCGAACGTTTCGTAGAACTTTCGCTTCAAGGGCTTGAACTCGCCGTAGCGATCGAAGTCGAAGTACGACATGTCCAGCCGATAGCGACCCTCCGGTTCCAGCCGGTACAGCTTGCGGAAGGCATCGACGTAGCGGTCATCGCCATATGCCGCCAGCGCCATCACCTTGCCTTCGTCAGAAAAACCCGCAAAGCCCAGGTATTTCGTCACGACCGTATAGGCAATGCCGACCGAGTTGAAGATTTCCGTCCACCAGACGCGCGAAAGCCCCGAGCCATCTCCAGTGTAGACGCTGGTCGCCGCGTCATCACCGAACCCGTCCATGACGAGAATCGTCGCTTCCTCGAACGGTGATACGAAAAACACCGCGGCATGTGCATCGTGATGGCCGACATTGACAATACGCGGCAAGGACTGGTCGCCGGCCAGCCTGCTCAGACGACGCCGCAGATAAAAGTTGAGCAGCACGATCTCGTTGCGCTGCGGCGTATGTGATGGTTCCAGAAGCAGGCTGAGGCTTCCTGGAAGCCCTCGCAAGATTGCCTTGCTGAAGCTCTTGCGCAGACGGCCGACGTTCCACGGCGTCGTGATGACATCGACGTCCTTCAAGCCGGGAATACCTGGCCCCAGCGCTGCGGTCAGCGACTGTTGCGGAAAAACCTTCGTGCGCTTGACGCGGTTGAGCCGCTCCTCTTCCAACACCAGCGTCGGCCAACCGTCATCGAGGATGGCGAGGCCACTGTCATGCGTGGCGCCGACGAGACCAAGGATACGCACCTTGCGACAACCTCCATCAGTGCAGGGGGTTGCACCGCTATAACATCAAGCGTGCTTGCCATGACAGTGCTTGTATTTCTTCCCTGATCCGCACGGGCACGGAGCATTGCGCGAAACCTTTCCCCAAGTCGAGGGGTCGTTCGGATCGATCTCACCGCTGCCGCGCCGCGACTGTACCGGCTGGCGCCGTTCTACAGCCGGCGCCAGAGTGGCGCCGCCGAGGATTGCGGCCTCTGCCATCGCGAATTCATCCATGCCTGTCGTTGGATCGACATGGTGCGCTTCCATCGCCGGCAGCTCCGTGGGCTGCATCATCTCCTCTTCGTCTTCCTGCCCCGGCCTCAGCGTCATCAGCACGCGCGTCACATTCTCGCGCAGCCGCAACAGCATGTTCTGAAAGAGAGTGAAAGCCTCGCTCTTGTACTCGTTGAGAGGGTCACGCTGGCCATAAGCGCGGAAGCCAATCACTTGGCGCAGGTGCTCCAGCGTGACGAGGTGTTCGCGCCACAGATGATCGAGCGTCTGCAACAGCACCATCTTTTCGATTTCGCGCAGCCGCAGCGCGCCGAGCGCCACGGCGGATTGCTCGCTGCTGCGCTCCATCTGATCGACGAAACCCTTGGCGTCGAAATACTGGTTCATGAACTGATCGCCGATCTGCCACGCTTGCTGCGCGGCCTGTTCTGCCGTCAATCCCGTGATCCGGATTGCCGCGTTCGGCGTATGGTAGAGGTACCGGCCGATGTCTGCGAGCTTGCCGTCCGGATCGTCGACCAGTTGCTTCAGCGCGCTGTCTTCCGCCACGACATTGAGGAAGCCCTTGGCGCCCCGATAATTGTTGAGGACGTCCTGGCCAACCTCTGCCTGCAGAGCCTCCGCCTTCGCCTCGACCTCCTTGAGCAGCCGCTCTTTGATTTCCTCGTCCGCGATGCCTTCTTCCTCGGCCCAATCTCCGATCGGCAATTTGAGGTTGAAAATTTCCTCCACGGCTTCGACGAGTCCTGCAGTATCCCACTGCTCCGCGTAAGCCTTCTCGGGAATATAGCGGCCAACGAGATCACCGACGACCTGTAGACGCAGGTCCTTCACCGTCTCGGAGACGTCATCCTCGGCCATAATCTCCTTGCGATGATCAAAAATGACCTTGCGCTGGTCATTCATGACATCGTCGTACTTCAGGATCTGCTTGCGAATATCGAAGTTGCGCGCTTCGACCTTCTTTTGCGCCATCTCGAGCGACTTGTTCATCCAGCGATGTGCAATCGCCTCGCCTTCCTTGAGGCCAAGCGTACGCACCATGCTGTCCATGCGCTCCGAGCCGAAGATGCGCATCAGGTCATCGTCGAGCGCGAGGTAGAACTTGGAGTGGCCTGGATCGCCCTGCCGGCCCGAGCGGCCGCGCAGCTGGTTGTCGATGCGCCGGCTCTCGTGCCGCTCGGTGCCAAGCACATAGAGGCCACCTGCATCGAGCGCTTTGGTCTTCTTCGCACTAATGTCCGCACTAATCTCGCGTTCTTGCTTCTCACACTCCTTCTCGTTCGGCTCGCGCCCCGCGGCGTGCTCGGCCGCGATCCAGTCGCGCAGCCGGTATTCGGCATTGCCGCCGAGCTGGATGTCGGTACCGCGGCCGGCCATATTGGTGGCAATCGTCACAGCGCCCGGCACGCCGGCCTGTGCGACGATATTGGCCTCCTGCTCATGATAGCGCGCGTTAAGCACCTGGTGCGGGATGATCTGGTTTCCCGCCTTGGTCTTCTTGGCCAGTTCGACGAGATGGTTGCCGATATCGACAAACTGTTCCTTGATGTCCTGGTCGCGCTCATGCGTGAGCTCGTCGGCTTGTGCAAGCGTCTTGCGGCCAAGCTCCTCGATGTACTTCTTATCCGATAGAAGCCCTGATAGCTGCTCCGACTTCTCGATTGAAACGGTGCCGACCAGCAGCGGCTGCCCGCGCCGCGCACAATCCGCGATGGTCAGCACGATCGCCGCCAGCTTTTCCGGCTGCGTGCGATAGACTTCGTCGTCATCGTCGATGCGCGCAATTTCCCGATTTGTGGGTATTTCAACGACATCGAGACCATAGATATCCATGAACTCGCTGGCCTCCGTCGAGGCCGTGCCGGTCATGCCCGCCAGCTTGTCGTAAAGCCGGAAATAGTTCTGGAAGGTGATCGAGGCGAGCGTCTGGTTCTCGGGCTGGATCTCGACGCGCTCCTTCGCTTCCAGCGCCTGATGCAAACCCTCAGAGTAGCGCCGCCCGGGCATCATGCGGCCCGTGAACTCGTCGATGATGACGACCTCGTTGCCCTTGACGATGTAATCCTTGTCGCGTTGGAACAACTTGTGCGCCTTCAGCGCCTGATTGATGTGATGGACGAGCGTGACGTTCTCGATGTCGTAGAGCGAGCCGTTGAGCATCCCCGCGTTTGCGAGCAGCTCCTCGATGTGCTCGTTGCCTGCGTCCGTAAGCGACACCTGCCGCTGCTTCTCGTCGAGTTCGAAATGCTCCGCCTGCAGCTGCGGAATGAAACCGTCGATCGCCACATAAAGCTCGGTGCGGTCCTCCACGGGACCGGAAATGATGAGCGGCGTGCGTGCTTCGTCGATCAGGATCGAGTCGACCTCGTCGACGATGGCGAAGGCATGGCCACGCTGCACCATCTCGGCCTTGCTCATCTTCATGTTGTCGCGCAGGTAATCGAAGCCCAACTCGTTGTTTGTGGCGTAGGTGACGTCGCAGGCGTACTGCTCCTTGCGCTGCTCGTCGTCGAGGCCATGCACGATGCAGCCTACAGTCAGCCCGAGAAACTTGTAGACCCTGCCCATCCATTCCGCGTCGCGCTTGGCGAGATAGTCGTTCACCGTCACGACGTGGACGCCGCGCCCCGCGATGGCATTGAGGTAGACCGCCAGCGTCGCCACCAGCGTCTTGCCTTCACCCGTCTTCATTTCAGCAATGTTGCCCTCGTGGAGCACCATGCCACCGATCAGCTGCACATCGAAGTGCCGCTGCCCGAGCGCGCGCTTAGCCGCCTCCCGCACTGTGGCAAAGGCTGGGGCGAGGAGTTCGTCGAGACCTTTGCCGGCCGCGAATTCCGCTCGGAATCGCTCGGTTCTGGCCCTGAGATCCGCATCGCTCAGCTTGGCGACCTCGTCCTCCAGAGCATTGATGGCCTCCACGCGGGGCTTGAAAGAGCGAACGCGACGGTCGTTCGATGAGCCGAAGATCTTCGAAGCAAGCGAGCCGAACGACGACAACATGGGGGATGTCCTCAAAAAGAAAACGAGCGCGTGGGCGCAGCGGATTTGCTACCGCGCCTCGTCGCTGCCAGAGCTTGTCGTATCGCCCGCCAACCTGGAGTTCTGAGGGCCGGAATTCGGGGCTCCGGCCTCATTCGCTCTGGAACGCGCCGAGACGAAGCGAAAAAAGCGATACAGTTCGCCGCACAGATAAGGACCCCCATTAAGACTGTCAACGCGACGTACCGCAGGTCAGCGCCGTGAAACCACCGGATTGGGGCGTTGGGGATGCTGGATAAAACTTAACTTGGCAGCACCCTGTCACGCCGTCTATCCATGCCCCCGACCGACCGCATGATGGCATGGTAGAGCCGCCAGCATCACGCGGTGCTTCTGCCACAACCAGGGAAAACGCCCGTGATTTTCGCCCCTTTCAGGTTTCTGTTGAGAGCCGCCGTCCCCGCAATATGCGCCGCGGCCCTGCTGTTCGCCCAGCCGATAATGGCCGCTGAGGGCGCAGGCAAAGTTGTCGCCACCGTCAACGGCATTTCCATCACCGAGGGCGATCTGAAACTCGCCGAGGACGAAATCGGCCGCGATCTGGGCAACCTTCCCGAGCCCACGAAACGCCGCGTCCTTGTCGAATTTCTTATCGAAAACAACCTGTTCGCCAAAGCCGCGGAAAACGCAAAGCTGTCTGAAGGCGCCAGCTTCGATGAGCGGATGAAATACTGGCGCAACCGCGCCCTGCGCGACGCGTACTTCGACAAGGAGATCAACTCCTCGGTCAGCGAGGAGGCCGCCAAGACCTACTACAACGATCAGGTCAAGGCATTGAAACCTAAAGAGGAAGTCGAGGCCCGTCACATCCTGGTCGATACCGAGGAAAAGGCTGCGGAGCTCAGGAAGAAGCTCGATGAGGGCGCCGACTTCGCTGCGTTGGCGAAGGAAAACTCCAATGACCCCGGCACCAAGGACGACGGCGGCATGTTGGGCTATTTCTCCACCGGCCAGATGGTCCCCGACTTCGAGCAGGCCGCTTTCGCGCTGAAAAAGGGGGAGGTCTCCGCACCAGTCAAGAGCCAGTTCGGCTGGCATCTCATCAAGGTCGAGAACCGCCGCCAGAAGCCGCCGCCCACGTTCGATGAGGTCAAGGACCGCATCCTTGCCTCCATGATCCATCAGCGCGCCCAGGCGGTCGCTGCCAAGCTGCGCGAGGATGCCAAGATCGAGTATATCGACGAGGCTATCAAGAAAGAGGTCGAAGACCAGAACAACCAGCAGGAAGCCCAGCGTCGCCAGATCGAGGAAATGATCAAGAAGCAGTTGGAATCCCAGGACAAGGCCGGAGGCGAGAACGCTGCAGGCAAAGAGGGCAGCGATGCGAAGGCCGAGGACAAGAAATAGGTAAAGCGGTGCGGTGCATCTGCCGTACGCACCGGTTACGTACCGCGCCAGCAAGCGGCCGCCGCGCCGGCGATGCCGTTGACGCCACCTGATGAACAATCCGTATCGGGCCGCTTGAAAAAGGCGGCCCGATCTGTTTGGGCTATGACCCCACAGCAAACTCCGGACCACCATCACATGGGCAAGATCACCACCGTCTCCCCCTTCGCACCTGAAAAACTGCCCCGCCTGCCCGCCATAGACGGCGTCCGCTTCGCCACCGCGCAGGCCGGAATCCGCTACCAGGGACGCACCGATCTAATGGTCGCCGTGATGGATGAAGGGACCATCGCCGCTGGCGTTCTAACCCAGTCGAAAACGTGCTCCGCACCTGTGCTGCTCTGCCGCGAAAACCTCGCCAGGGGCAAAGCGCGTATCCTCGTCGTGAACTCCGGCAATGCCAATGCCTTTACGGGCATGAAGGGCCGTCAGGCGGTCGATGCGACCGTTGCCGCTGCGGCAGGTGCTGTCGGCTGCAAACCCGGCGAGGTCTACGTCTCATCGACCGGCGTGATCGGCGAGCCGATGGACGCGGGCAAGTTCACCCATCTGCTGGCCGGCCTTGCCAGGAAGGCAAAGGCCAATGCCTTCGAGGATGCCGCTCGCGCCATCATGACCACCGACACCTATCCCAAGGTTGCGACACGCAAGGTCGAGATCGATGGCGTCAAGGTCACGATCAACGGCATCTGCAAAGGTGCCGGAATGATCGCACCCGATATGGCGACCATGCTTTGCTACATCTTCACCGATGCCGCCATCTCGCAAAAGCTGCTGCAGGGCCTCCTGTCCGAACACGTTGAGACGACCTTCAACTGCATGACCGTCGACGGTGACACCTCGACGAGCGATACCTGTCTCGCCTTCGCGACCAGCGCTGCGGCAAAGCGTGGTCAGGAACCGATCACGAAAAAATCGGACAAGCGCCTCGCTGCATTCGGTACGGCCCTCCACAGCCTGATGCGCGACCTCGCAATCCAGGTCGCCAAGGATGGCGAGGGCCTGTCCAAGTTCGTCACCTTCGAGATTACCGGAGCGGAGAGCTTCAAGGCCGCCCGCACCATCGCCCGCGCCTGCGCCAATTCGCCGATACTCAAGACGGCGATAGCGGGTGAGGATCCAAATTGGGGCCGTGTCGTCATGGCGGTCGGCAAATCGGGCGAAGCCGCCGACCGCGACAGGCTCACGATCTGGTTTGGCCCTCATTGCGTCGCGCGCAATGGCGAGCGTGCGGAGGAATACGTCGAAGCGACAGCCGCCGCCTATATGAAGAATCGCGATATCGTGATTCGCGCCGATGTCGGCGCAGGAAAGGCGTCAGCGACCGTTTGGACCTGCGACCTCACCCACGATTACATATCGATCAACGCCGATTACCGCAGCTGATCGAGAAACGGCTTTCTGCACGTCAGTTACATCTAGGAGAAACGCAGGCGCGGATCAGAAGGAAAATATAAGGAAAATATGATGGAATCGAATTTCTGGTTGGAGCAATGGAATAAGGGCGAAACAGGTTGGCACCGTGACGACGTTCATCCGGACCTGACCGCGCATTGGCCGACCCTCGGCCTTCCGCAGCACTCCCGTGTGCTCGTGCCCCTGTGCGGCGCTTCGCTCGATATGGCCTGGCTCGCCGGGCAAGGCCACGAGGTGATCGGCGTCGAGCTGTCGCAAAGCGCGCTGGAGCAGTTCCTAGCCCGCCACCGCGTTCGACACATCGTCATGGAGGAGAATGGATTCCGCACATTTCTTGGCGGTCGCTACCAGCTTTGGTGCGGCGATTTCTTCGCCCTTCCCGATGAAGTGTTTGCCAGCGCCGATGCCGTCTACGACCGGGCAAGCCTGATCGCCCTACCGCCCGACATGCGCAAACGCTATGCCGCCACACTCGGCGACCGTCTCAGCCCCGGCACACGGATTTTGCTCATCACGTTCACTTACGACGCAGCGCAGATGAAAGGGCCACCCTTTTCCGTCCCCGACGACGAGGTTCGCGCACTTTTTCATGAGCGTTTCGATGTTGCTGAATTGAAGACGATCGACGCGCTCGCCGCCAACGATGGCCTGCGCCAGCGTGGACTGACCGCGCTGACCGAAACCACCTTCATTCTGACGCGCAAGCCGTGAGCACATTGTGAGCACATGACGACAGGTAACGTGAAAACCCGCCGCCTCTTGCTCGTAGTCGCCGTCGCGCTCATCGACGGCGACAACCGTATCCTTCTATCCAAACGGCCGGAGGGAAAACAGCTCGCCGGGCTCTGGGAGTTTCCCGGCGGCAAGGTCGATCCTGGCGAAACGCCCGAGGATGCACTGATCCGCGAACTGCGCGAGGAACTCGACATTGAGCTGTGCCGCACGTGCATTGCGCCGCTGACATTCGCCAGCCACACCTATGACGAATTTCATCTCTTGATGCCGCTCTATATCTGCCGCACGTGGGAAGGTGAGATTGAGCCGCGTGAAGGCCAGGAGATCATATGGACACGTGCCAACCGGCTGCAGCATTATCCGATGCCGCCGGCCGACGCGCCGCTGATACCGCCTCTGTGTGATCTGCTTTCTTGACACAATCCGAAGCAGTATGACTGCTCAGATTTGATGCAATCCAGGACACGCCGCATGCTTGAGCACGACGGCCAAACCTGTCGACGACAACGCAAGGCTTGCCCTAGCGAAAGAACCGCCTAGAGTCTGGCCGGCTGAGATGGAAGCACTCGAGCTTACAGCGAACGCACGACAAGGCGATGCTTGAGCAGGTGCTGACAATAGCGTCACAAAGGCGAAGCATCCTCGCGAACTGATGAAACGCCTGAAGCTTGGACGATTGGATGTATTCCCACGCATCCTGCCACGTCCAAAGTCGAGAGGAGACACAAGATGCTTGCGACGGAAATTCAGGAACACGCCCGGAAACTTCTCGAGGCCCATGGCGACAAGGCCGTGGCCGAGGCGGCACAGAAGGCCAAGTCGCTCGAGGACAGCGGGGCGGCCGAAGAGGCTCTTGTCTGGCGCAAAATCGAGGCGGCGTTGAAGCAGATGCGCGGCCCTCATTCGACCTGACCAGATATCCGGCGAGGATGCCTGCTGGCGAGCGCCGCCCGTCTTCAGCCACCGGTCTCCTCACCCGCGCGCCGCTCCTTGGTGCCTAGCGCATCGGCAAGCCGCATGGCCGCTGATCCCGGCTTCAAAGGTTTCTGCTGGCTGGGATCGGGTGTCCATGCTGTCACCGTCAGGATCTCGAACGTCGCCATCACGCGCCCGTCGGCACGCGCATGCCGCTGCTCATAGATCTGCGCGGCCCGGGCCAGTACGTCGCGTCGCGTCAGCGAGCGCCGTCGCGCATTGAGCGCGTTGCTGGCACCCATTGCCTTGATGTCTTTCATCAGCGCCAGCGGCGATGGATACGCCACCTGCACGACGTCACTATCGACGACCGGTAGTGCGAAACCAGCGCGCTGCAACAGACCGCCCAGATCCCGAAGGTCGATCGCGGGGGCAACGCGCGGAGAGGCGCCACCGGTGATCTCAGCTTCTGCGGCGAGCCACGCCGCACCGAGCTCGCCAAGCGTACTGCCGCCCAAGAGCGAGGCGAGAAACAGTCCGTCAGGCTTCAGCGCCCGGCGGATCTGTACGAGTGTTCCAGGCAGATCGTTGACATGTTGCAGCGACAGCCCCGAGACGATGAGGTCGAGCGTCGCATCGCCAAAGGGAAGCAATTCCTCGTCCGCCAGGACTTTGGGCCCGTCGCACGCTTCCAGCAGTTCGGCCACGGCCTCCACATCGAACATGAGCCCGACGCTACTGATTTGCCGCAGCCGCCGGCTCAGGACGCCGTGGTGCGCACCGATGTTGGCAGCCAGGGGAAACGTTCGTTTGATGATGTCCAGTCGGTCCGCCAGATCCTCCGCGACGCGATCGAGGAGGAAGTCGTGCTCACCAGCCTCATCCGCCACCCGACGGCGCCGCACGTTGAGAAGCGCCCGGTCAAACGGCGCAGACAGCGCACCCCCCGCAGTGCCCGCGCGATCGTAATTGCCCTGCTTGCTCTTTTCGTTCATTGAGCAGATCTTTGCTGCCACCATTCTTCACAGCCAACGTATCGAATTCGGCAAGGGCACCGGCATCGATGGCGCAAATCCCATCCACCGCTCCGCTTGAGCCGGCAGCGACCGAGACATTCGCGGCTCCCCCGCCCCAGCATCAGCGCTTGCGGACACTGGCAGCACGAAGCCTTGCGCGCCTGATTGATATCGTCACCCCGCCCGTTTGTCTCAAGTGTCATGAGCCCTTGTCGACGCAGGATACCCTGTGCCCAGCCTGCTGGAGTACGATTGATTTCATTCGGTCGCCGCTCTGCGATCGTCTCGGCATCCCGCTCCCCTACGATTCGGGTGCCGGCACACTGTCGGCCCAGGCCGTTGCCGCACCTCCCATATATGGGCGCGCGAGGGCCGTCGCACGCTACGACGGCGTGATGCGCCAGTTGATCCATGATCTCAAGTTTCACGACCGCCACGACGCGCGCAAGCTGTTCGGGCGCTGGATGGTGCAGGCCGGCGCGAGCCTTATCACCGATGCTGACGTCATCATCCCGGTGCCGCTGCACCGCTGGAAGCTGCTCAAGCGCCGCTTCAACCAATCCGCGCTTCTGGCCGCCGAAGTGTCCCGACTGGCGGGCAAGCCCAACGCGCCACTGGCGCTGGTTCGCACGCGAAAAACCCTGCCTCAGCTCGGTCTCACCGCCATCCAGCGCCAGCAGAATGTGCAAGGCGCGTTTACCGTACCGCCGCGCCGGCGACGCGATGTCGAAGGCCGACGTGTGCTGCTGGTCGACGACGTGATTACGACGGGCGCAACGATCTCCGCCGCCACCCGTGTCCTTCTCTCCGCTGGCGCCACCGGTGTCGATGTCCTGGCGCTCGCCCTCGTCACGGACACGGCGGCCACCCTCGAGGCCTGATCCACACCGCGCTGCAAGCGTCGCTGCCCCCTGGGGGCCTGCTTCGGCCCCGCTGCCGGCCCATACGTGCGGCAATATCGTGCGTCGTCGTGTTCCGGGATTGCTTTGCGAAGGCGGCGTAAATCACTATCTTCGAATATGACCGTTGGTAGCAGGAGGGCGCGCGCGACACCATGACGAAGGTAACGATCTACACCACGATGGTCTGCCCGTACTGCCACATGGCCAAGGAACTACTGAAAAAGAAGGGCGTCACCTATGACGAGATCGACGTGAACGCCAGGCCGGGCTTGCGCGCCGAGATGTGCGAGAAGGCCGGCGGCCGCAACACGGTGCCGCAGATCTGGATCGGCAGCCGCCACGTCGGCGGCTGTGACGACCTTTACGCGCTGGATCGAACCGGTAAGCTCGATCCGCTATTGGCGACATGATCGGTTGATTCGCCTAGAGCATGTTGAGCTGAAGTGTGCAGCGGTTCAGCTCAACATGCTCGAAACAAGGTTCTGGATCGCGTTCAAGTTTCCGTCAGACTAAACGCGATCTAGGCAGCGAAGACAACGGGAAGAGAGACGAGGCCGATGACGACCACTTCGGGAAACGCGACCTTCCGCGCCGGTCTGGTGCAGATGTGCGCGACGCGCGACCCCGACCGGAACGTGGCCGATGCCACCGCCCTGATCCGCGAGGCGGTCTCGGCTGGTGCTCAGTATGTCCAGACGCCCGAAGTCACGACGCTTATGGAGTTGGACCGCAATCGGCTTTTCAGCCTCACAGAGTCCGAGGACGGCAATCCGGCGCTGATCCATTTCCGCCGCCTCGCCAGGGAGCTTGGAATCTGGCTGCACATCGGCTCCATGGCGGTGAAGGTCTCGGCTGACAAACTCGCCAATCGCACCTATGTGATTGCCCCAGATGGCGAGATCGCCGCGCGCTACGACAAGATCCATATGTTCGACGTCGATCTGCCGGACGGCGAGAGCTACAAGGAAAGCAGGAACTACGAGCCTGGCACGTCGGCAGTGGTAGCGGACCTGCCGTGGGGCCGAATGGGTCTGACGATCTGCTACGATCTGCGTTTCCCCTATTTGCATCGCGCGCTGGCCAAGGCCGGCGCCCACTTCATCGCTGGTCCGGCTGCATTCACGAAGACGACAGGGGAGGCGCACTGGCACGCGCTGCTTCGCGCCCGCGCCATCGAGACCCAATGTTTCGTTCTCGCCGCCGCGCAGACCGGAATGCACGAGATCGGTCGTGCCACCTATGGACACTCGATCATTTTCGGGCCCTGGGGGGAGATCATCGCCGAAGCTGGAACCGAGCCATGCGTCGTTGTCGCTGACATCGATCCGGCCATCGTAGCCGACGTCCGTAGCCGTGTGCCGTCTTTGACGCATGATCGGGGCTTCACCGTCATCGAGGCCGCTACAGATGCCGGACGAGGTGTCTTGGCATGATCAGATATCGCCTCAGATGCGGCAACGGTCACGAGTTCGAGGCTTGGTTTGCCTCGTCGACAGCCTATGAAACACAGGAAGCCGAGGGACACCTCGCGTGCCCCAATTGCGCACGCACCGATATCGAGCGCGCCATCATGGCGCCGCAGATCGCCACGGCTCGCAAGGACTCAGCCACTCCGGCCATTGCCAATGAAAATGCACCCGCCAAAACCGCGTTGCATGCGGGCGGCGCAGATGCCCAGCGCTTCCAAGTCTTGATGCGCGAAATGCGCACGCTGCGCGACAAGATCCTTGAGAAGTCGGAGTATGTTGGTCCGCGCTTCGCCGAGGAAGCGCGTCGCATCCACCACGAGGAAACGCCGGACCGCGCTATTCACGGCGAAGCGACCCCAGAGGAGATCCACGAGCTGTCGGACGAAGGCATCGACGTCATGCCGGTTCCGCGCCTACCCGATGATTTCAACTAGATCGCGTTGCCGATAGGTAAGGTTCTCGCACCCTGGTCACTGCCAGGGGCCACTCGGTAGCATGAATTGTGGGGCGCCATGCCCTCACCCTCGGCGCCCCACCTCCGGTCGCTCCACCGAAGCTCTGCATTCACGACGTTCTGAACGCCTACACGACCACGCAGGAAAGAATGGACCGATGAAACAGGCGACGCCTGGCCCCAGCTTTTCTTCAAGCCCGCCGTCTTCATTGCTGTGATACTCGCAATCGGCAACTGGTGTTTCAATCATTAACGGCATTTCACGTTACGCATTCCGCCAAGTCTGCGGATGAAATTGTCGCTCATTTAAGATCGAATAAATCGAAAACCTCACGGGCTCTGGTGAAACTTTCTAAACGACGTCATGTCACGCGTACGTCGAGGCCGGACAGACCCGACACACGACAGTGCAGCACATCACCGATGGAGACCCGGCCAACCCCCGACGGCGTGCCTGTGAGAATGACATCGCCCGCACGCAACGTGAAGAAACGCGACAGGATCGATATCTGTTCGGAAACCGACCATATCATGTGCGATAAGTCCCCCGTTTGCTTCCTCACCCCGTTTTGATCCAGCGAGATCTCACCACGGCAGAGATGCCCGACGTCGCCAATGCGATGCACAGGCCCGCAGGGTGCGGAATCCTCAAACGCCTTCCCCACTTCCCACGGACGCCCGAGCTTCTTTGCAGCGCCCTGCAGGTCGCGGCGCGTCATATCGAGAGCAACAGCATATCCAAACACGTGCCCCAGTGCGTCATCGGTTGCGATGTCTTTTCCGCCCGTTTCAAGGCACACCGCCATTTCGACTTCGAATTGCACGTCATCCGAATGGGATGGATAGGGGAACAAACCATCCACTCGAAGATTGTCGGCATTTTTCTGAAAGAAGAACGGCGGCTCTCGGTCCGGGTCGTGCCCCATCTCGCGCGCATGCTCAGCGTAGTTGCGCCCGATGCAGTAGACACGATGCACCGGAAAGAAAATTTTGCTGCCCGCGATTGGCAATTTGGGAACTGCGGGAGGTGGGAAGGCATAGGTCATCGGATGGAATCCTTGGCAGGCCGGCGTGGTCTGGGGCCATAGGCAGCCGTTCATCTGAACGCCAACCCCGGGATCGTCAAGCGCAACCTCGTAACCTTGAGCCAAAACAAATGACTAGGTTGTCGGACGACGGTCATCGACACAGGTAATATATAGCTGCAGATCCGCTGGCGAGGGCACCGTGATAGCGGAAAGCGATGGTCTCATACCGATCCACGTCGCGGAGATCCGCCAAATACGCTTGGTGCCGCCCATCTCGAACCGGTCTGGAGGCCGAGAACATGCAGCAGCCCTCAAAGCCCGCCTCTGTCATAGCCGAGGAGGCCGAGGACGTCGGCACCAATCCAAGCGCCAACGACACGATGGGCGACATCATTTTGAAAAGGCTGTCGCGCCGCGAGATGATGTCGGGCATGCTGGCCGTTTCCGCGATAACTCTTGCTGCCTCACCCGACACAGCGACGGCCGTCACAGGTCAGGCAGACCAGAACGCGACACCGAGTTTCAACTTCGCCGAGCTCGCCGCCGGTTGTGACGCGGATCATCACGTCGCCGAAGGGTATGACGCCAATGTGCTCATCAGTTGGGGCGACGCTGTTCTGCCGGATGCGCCACCCTTCGATCCGGCCAGCGCCACGCCGCAGTCCCAGTCCCGCCAGTTCGGCTACAACAATGATTTCCTGGGTTTCATCCCGCTTGACGGGCGCGCTGACCACGGCCTCCTGGTGGTCAACCACGAGTACACAAACGCAGAATTGATGTTCCCTGGCCTGCCCGCGAATGCAGGAAAACAGACGACTTGGGACCGGATCACGCGCAACCAGGTCGATACCGAAATGATGGCTCACGGCGGATCGATCATCGAAATCCGCCGACAGAACGGACAGTGGAGCGTTGTCCCCGATTCGAAATACGCCCGCCGCATTACCGCCGAAACGGACATGCGCGTCTCCGGTCCCGCCGCCGGTCACGACAAGATGAAAACATCCGTGGATCCGACCGGCACGCGCGTCAAGGGCATGCTCAACAATTGCGCCGGTGCCATGACGCCCTGGGGCACGTGGCTCACATGTGAGGAGAATTTCAACGGCTATTTCTGGGGCAAAGGACGGATCAACCAGGTCGCCACCCCGGCCTCCTTGGCACGTTACGGCATCCCCGCAGAATTCTACAACTGGGCCAGGTTCCACGATCGTTTCGACATCATCAAGGAGCCCAACGAGCCAAACCGCTTCGGCTGGGTCGTCGAGATCGATCCGCTCGATCCCACATCAACGCCCGTCAAGCGCACGGCGCTTGGCCGCTTCAAGCACGAAGGCGCCGGTAACATTGTCAATCGCGACGGTCGCTTCGTCGTTTATCAGGGCGACGACGAGCGCTTCGACTACGTCTATCGGTTCGTCTCCAGGCGCGCGGTCGACCAGGCAAGCCGCGAAGCCAATCGCGACATTCTCGATGACGGCACACTCTACGTGGCCCGCTTCGACGCCGACGGCACTGGCGTCTGGCTGCCGCTTGTTCACGGTCAGGGCCCGCTGGGAGCAGATAGCGGATTTGCCGACCAGGGAGACGTCGTAATCCATGCCCGTGTCGCTGCCGATCTGCTCGGCGCCACCAAGATGGACCGCCCCGAGGATATCGAAGCCAACCCACGCACCGGCAAGGTCTATGTCATGTTGACCAACAACTCCAAGCGCACGGCGGAAGGTACCGATCCCGCAAATCCGCGTGCCGAAAACCGCTTCGGCCACATCATCGAGATCACGCCCGATGGCGGCGACCATGCGGCTCCCGCCTTCCATTGGGACATACTCGTACGCTGCGGCGATCCCTCGATCGCCTCAGTCGGAGCGACTTTCAACCCCCTCACGAGCAAGGATGGCTGGTTTGGAATGCCGGACAACTGCGCGATTGATTCGTTGGGCCGCCTGTGGATCGCCACCGACGGCAACGCGCCAGCCACAACCGGGCGTGCCGACGGGGTCTGGGCGATGGAAACCAGGGGGGCGGTCCGCGGCACGTCCAAGCTCTTTTATCGGGTGCCGGTCGGCGCAGAGTTGTGCGGCCCGGCGTTCACCCCTGACCTGGAGACGCTTTTCGTCGCCGTTCAACACCCGGGTCAGGGTGACAAAAACATGCCTTCGACCTTCGAGAACCCGACGACCCATTGGCCTGCCGCAGCCGACACCAGCGCGCCACCGCGGCCGTCCGTCGTTGCCATCACCAGAAAGGGCGGCGGAAAAATCGCCGTCTGACGGTCCCTCGAGGGACGCACCTATCTTCCTTTCGGGAGCGCCAAACCTGCGTCCCATCACCACTCCTGGTTATTCCGGGAGGGGCCGAAACCCTGCACGCGAACACCTTTCGACCAAAACCGCCTTGCCCCGCGCGGCCTACCGGTGCAAACAACGCCCTGACAACTCCACGCCCTCCGCATGTGCGGGATGTGCGGAGTACCGTTTCGCGGAACAACGGACCAGGATTCATGCTGACCAGAACGCCCGCCTCCCGGGAACGCGACGATGCAACCCCCCGTCATGACTGGACGCGGGCCGGGGCAGCGCAACTCTACGGCCTGCCGTTCAACGACCTCCTGTTCCGCGCCGCCACCGTACACCGTACCCATTTCGACCCCAATCGTGTCCAGAGAAGTCAGCTTCTCTCGATCAAGACCGGCGGTTGCGCCGAGGATTGCGGGTACTGCAGCCAATCGGCACACCATGCCTCCGGCCTCAAGGCTTCAAAGCTGATGGAGGTTCGCAGCGTCATCGAGGCAGCCCGGAAAGCCAAAGCCGGCGGTGCCACCCGCTACTGCATGGGTGCCGCTTGGCGCGAACCCAAGCAACGCGACATGGACGCGGTCGTCGCTATGGTCGAAGGCGTCAAAGCCCTGGGCATGGAAACCTGCATGACCCTTGGCATGCTCACTGACACCGACATCGCCCGCCTGAAGACTGCCGGCCTCGACTATTACAACCACAACATTGACACCTCCGAGCGCTACTACTCGGAAATCATTACGACGCGCACCTTCGCCGATCGTCTCGATACGCTGGCCCGCGTGCGCGAAGCAGGCATGAAGGTCTGCTCCGGCGGCATCATCGGCATGGGCGAGACCGAAACCGACCGCGTCGACATGCTGGTCACGCTTGCCAACCTCGAAGAGCATCCCGAGAGCGTGCCGATCAACATGCTCATCGAAATTCCCGGCACGCCGCTCGCGGGAACCGCACGCATCGATCCGATCGACTTCGTACGTACCATCGCGCTCGCTCGCATCATGATGCCGCGATCCTTCGTTCGGTTATCGGCCGGCCGCACCGAAATGACAGACGAGTTGCAGGCGCTCTGCTTCTTTGCCGGTGCCAATTCGATCTTCGTTGGAGAAACCCTGCTCACCACCGATAACCCCGGCGAGGACAAAGACGCCGATCTCTTCCGCCGCCTGGGACTGGACGGCCTCGATATCGAAGCGAGCGACGGCGCGAACGCCGCTGACGGCGCATCCGCCGACGGACCCGGATGCCATGGGCATGCACGAAGCGCATAAGCGATCACTCGAAGCGCTCGCGCGCCGCCGCCGCCTGCGCGCGCTTCAGCCTCGCTGCGGGCTGGACTTCGCCTCGAACGACTATCTTGGCCTCGGCGCATCCGATCTGTTGCGAACCGCGGCGCGGGAAGCTCTTGATCGCGGCGTACCCATAGGTGCTGGTGCATCGCGCCTCCTGCGCGGCAATCACCCCGAGCATGAAGCATTGGAAGCCGAGGCCGCTGCGTTTTTCGGCGCGCAATCCGCTCTCTTCTTTGGCGGCGGATTCCAGGCCAATTCCGCCCTGTTCGCCACGGTTCCTCAACGCGGCGATGTCATCGTCCACGATGAGTTGATCCACGCCAGCGCACACGACGGCATGGCGATTTCGCGAGCCGACAGCCTGCCCTTCGCACACAACGACCCCGACGCCGCAAGCGACGCAATCGCCGGCTGGCGTCGTGCCGGCGGCAAGGGACGCATCTGGATCGCGGTCGAAAGCCTCTACTCCATGGATGGCGACACCGCCCCACTTGAAGCGCTCGCCCGCATCGCGAACCGCAACGACGCCATGCTCGTCATCGACGAAGCCCACGCAACCGGCATCTACGGACCCAATGGGCGCGGCCTCGGCACGACGCTCGAAGGCGGAGAAAATGTGGTCGCGCTTCACACATGCGGCAAGGCACTCGGCGCATCGGGCGCGCTCCTGACGTTGCCCACGGTGCTACGTGACTACATGGTCAACCGCGCGCGAGCGTTCATCTACGCCACCGCTCCCTCGCCGCTGAATGCCGCCATCGCCCGCGCCGCGCTTAAGCTGGTGCATAACGAGCCGGAGCGCCGCCAGCGGCTTGCCAAGCTCGTAGCTCATGCGGGCGCGCTTCTGCGCGAGCGCTGCTCCATCACACCGACAGGAACGCAGATACAGCCCCTGATCGTCCACCGCGATGAAAGAGCGCTTCGCATAGCCAATGCGCTTCAGGACGCTGGCTTTGATGTCCGCGCCATTCGCCCGCCCACCGTACCTGAAGGCACCGCCCGCCTGCGCCTGTCTCTTACACTTAATGTCACGGCCGATGACGTGTCGCGACTGATCGGCTGCCTCGCTCCACTGCTCGCGGAGACGCAGGCATGACACGCACCCTCGTCGTTTGCGGAACCGATACCGGCGTCGGCAAGACTGTCGTCGCTGCGGCCCTCGCCACATTGCTCTATGCAGATTACTGGAAGCCTGTGCAGGCTGGCCTCGATGGAGATACCGATACTGAAACCGTCATCCGTCTGGCGCGCCTTAACGCCAGCCGTGCGCATGCCGAGGCCTATCGACTTAAAACACCAACCTCGCCGCACAGGGCCGCAGAGCTGGATGGCATCGTCATCGACACATCGAGCCTTATTCCCCCTCGCACGTCCAATCCGTTGCTGATCGAGCCGGCCGGCGGACTGCTGGTGCCTCTGACGCGCGACGTCTTGCAGATCGACGTTATCGCACGCTGGCAAAAGCCTGTCGTACTCGTCACCTCCACCCGTCTTGGCACGATCAATCACACCCTCTTGTCCAACGCGGCATTGCGCGCGCATAACCTGCCCATTGCAGGCCTCGTCTTCACCGGTGAAGAGAGCGAAGACACCCAACAAACGATCGCAGATTTCGCACGGCTTCCAGTGCTGGGCCGTCTGCCAAATTTGAACCCGCTCGACGAAACGACGCTGCAGCATGCCGCACGCACCTGTCTTGATGTCGCCCCCATTCTTGCCGCGTGGGAGCGCGCACGATGAGTCCTGATCGCACATCGCCAGTCTGGCATCCGTTCACCCAGCACGCCATTGCGCCCGACCCCATCGAGATATCGAGCGCTGCCGGCTCTCGCCTCTACACAGCTCAGGGCGAGTCGATCATCGATGCAATCTCCTCCTGGTGGGTCATTACACACGGACACTGTCATCCCAGCATCATGGCCGCAATCAAGGATCAGGCCGAACGCCTCGACCAGGTGATCTTCGCTGGCTTCACGCACGAGCCCGCCGAAATGCTTGCCCGCGAGCTGGTTGCTCTCACGCCCGACGGTCTGACGCACGTGTTCTACTCCGACAGCGGCTCCACAGCCGTCGAGGTCGCTTTGAAGATGGCACTCGGCCACTTCCACAATCGTGGGGAGAAACGCACGCGCATCCTGGCTCTCGAACATGCCTACCACGGCGACACAGTGGGCACGATGGCTGCTGGAGCGCGCGGCGTCTTCAATGCCGCCTACCAGCCGCTGCTCTACGACGTAACGCGGGTCCCATTCCCGGCAGTAGGAAAAGAACAGGCAACCTTCGATGCAATCGACGACGCTTGCCGAGTGGGAGACGTCGCCGCCCTGATCGTCGAACCGCTGATTCTGGGAGCTGGCGGCATGCTGATCTATTCAGCCCCCGCACTCGCGGAAATGGCGCGCATCACACGCCATCACGGTACACTCTTCATCGCTGACGAGGTAATGACCGGCTGGGGCCGAACCGGCAGCCTGTTTGCCTGCCAGCACGCCGGGATAAAGCCCGATCTGCTCTGTATGGCCAAGGGACTCACCGGCGGTGCCATTCCGCTGGCCGCGACGCTTGCCACCGATGAGATCTTCGCATCGCATTATTCAGAAGATCGCAACAAGACGTTCTTTCACTCCTCGTCCTACACCGCCAACCCCATCGCCTGCGCAGCAGCACTCGCCAATGTCGAGATATGGCGCACCCAGCCGGTGTTGAAGCGGATCGCAGACCTCACCGAAATGCAGCACAGGCGCCTCGCTGACATCGGCACCGACAGCGCCTTTGCCAATGCTCGCCAGTTGGGCACCATTACCGCGCTCGACATCGCCGTTCCCGATGGCGGATACTTGGCCGGCATCGGCCCGAAGCTGCAACGCGATTTCCTTGCACGTGGCGTGCTCTTGCGCCCGTTGGGAAATACGGTTTACGTCATGCCCCCCTATTGCATCAGCTCGGACGACCTCGAACAGGTCTACCGCGCTATCCGGGAGGGAGAGGTGGCAGCACGCGCGGAGCTTCATCAATGAGTGCGGGAGCACAGATCATCGGCCTTGGCCATTATGCGCCCCGACGCGTTGTCGCTAATCCCGAAATCGAACACCAGCTTGGCCTTGAGCACGGTTGGATAGAACGCCGGACCGGTATCCTCGAGCGCCGCTTCGCCGACTATGATGAAGCCTTGTCCGACATTGCAACAGCCGCCGGCAACATGGCACTCGTGGACGCCGGCATAGCGCACAATGAGATCGCCCTGACGATCCTTGCCACGTCAACACCGGATCACCTGCTGCCGCCATCGGGACCGCTTGTCGCCCATCGTCTGGGGCTCTCGCGATCCGGCGCGATTGACATGGCTGGCGCATGCGCCGGCTTCCTCTATGCGCTCACCTTTGCCGATGCGTTCGTCAAGACCCAGCGCAAGCCGGCACTCATCATCGCCGCCAACATTCTTTCCCGCCGCATCAACCCTGCCGAGCGCGCCAGTGCCGTCCTGTTCGCCGATGCCGCAGGCGCCGTGGTCCTGGCGCCGAGTGATCGGAGCGACGCCGGCATCCTGGCGTGCGAACTGGCTGCCGACGGCAGCGGATATGACCTGATAAAGATTCCCGCCGGTGGCAGCCGCACGCCATTTTCGCAGGCCCGCGGTCCCCACGACGTCTTGATGGCCATCTCTGACGGCCGCGCGGTTTTTACCAAAGCCGTCGGCATGATGGCCGACACGGCGCGCGGCGCCCTTGCCTCAGCAGACGTACCAGTTGGCGACATTGCGCACTGGGTGCCGCATCAGGCCAATACCCGCATCATCGAGGCCACGCGCAGCAAACTCGCCATCCCACAGGACAAGACATTGTCCTCGGTCGCGCATTTCGGAAATAGCTCGGCCGCGACAATCCCATTCACGCTCTCGCTCCTTGCTCCTGGGCGGAACTACCGGCGCGGCGAGAAGCTGTTGTTTACCGCCGCAGGCGCAGGGCTGACCGGAGGCGCAATCGTCTGGGGTTGGTAAGCGGCCTTACTCCGGTGGCAGGGCGCCCAATACGACGAGAACGGTGAAATTGCACGCTCTTGCCTTGCTGCCGGCTTGCCTTCTACAGTCATTTTCCGGAATGTGCGGATCGTGCCTGACTCGCCGGACCCCGTCCGCTGAGCGCAGCCGAAGGCCAGAACCGAAGACCAAACGCCGGATCCCCTCCCGCACATGTACACACCCCCCGAATTCTTCTCTCAGCCGGTCCTGATTGCATTTGCCGTCTGCGTAGCCGCAGCCGCCTCGACCGTGCTCGGCTCCATATTCGTACTGCGCGCCAATCGCGCCAATCCGCGCCTTCTCGCGTTCGGTCTCGCCTTCGCCGGCGGCGCCATGGTTTATGTTTCGCTGGTCGAAATCTTCAACAAGAGTGTCGTTGCCTTCTCGGACAGCTTCGGTGCCAAGACCGGATATGCCTATGCGACGCTCTGGTTCTTCGCCGGTGTTCTCATGCTTGCGGTGATCGATCGCATCATTCCCAACCCGCATGAGGGCATGGATGAGCGCGAGGTGCTGCATGCACACGGCCACCACCACGACAGCGTCTCCACGCCTAACGTCGCGCGTGTCGGCCTGCTCGCCGCAATGGCGATCACCGCGCACAACTTTCCCGAAGGCCTGGCGACGTTTTTCGCCACGCTCGACAACCCAGTCGTCGGCCTGCCACTCGCCATGGCCATTGCGATTCACAATATTCCCGAAGGCGTATCGATTGCGATCCCGGTCTACTATGCGACCGGAAGCCGGACCAAGGCTGTAAGCGCCACGATCATTTCCGCCGTTGCCGAGCCCGCAGGCGCGCTGATCGGTTATCTCATTCTCGCGCCGTTCCTCACCCAAGCCGTGTTCGGCGCTGTTTTCGGCGTGATCGCCGGCGTCATGGTCTTTCTGGCAATCGACGAACTGATGCCCGAGGCGAAGCGGTATTCCAAGGGCCACGAGGCGGTCTATGGCATGGTCATCGGAATGGCCGCACTTGCCCTTAGTCTCGTCTTGTTCAAGTGACCATATTGCTGCACGAACCACCTCATCCCCACGGAACTTGATCCTCGTCAACCACAAGGGTTGATCAAGGCGGCTAGCCCGTCTAGCTCGGTCACGAGGGAACTCTGCTATGACACGTCTCGCCAGCGCGCATGATGCCCTGAAGCCGCACTATGACGCTGTCGTCGTCGGCTCCGGTTATGGCGGTGGCGTCGCGGCGTCCCGCTTGGCGCGCGCCGGCAAGCTCGTCGCGGTTCTGGAACGCGGGCGCGAGGTCGTCACCGGCGAATTCCCGTCCCGCTTTCCCGAACTCAAGAACGAGATGCAGATCCATGGCCGCAAGATGTCGAGCGGCTCAGAGACAGCGCTCTTCGACGTGCGGATCGGCGAAGACATGCATGTCATTGTCGGCTGTGGCCTCGGCGGTGGCTCACTTGTCAACGCCGGCGTAACGCTTCGCCCCGATCCGCGGGTATTCGCTGACGAGGCTTGGCCGGACCAGATCCGCCAGGACGGCCTGCTCGAGGAAGGCTATCGCCGCGCCGAGGCCTGGCTCGCACCGCAAAGCGATCCCCGCGCTGCCGAGTTGCCGAAATACAAATCACTCAGTGCCGCAGGGCAGGCATTCGGCGATGCGACAATCGCGCCGCGCGTCGCCGTGAGCTTTGCTGAGCGCGTCAACGCCGCCGGCATCGCACAACCTGCCTGCACCCGCTGCGGCGACTGCTGCGGCGGCTGCAACGTCGGCGCCAAGAACACTGTCGCGCTGACCTATCTTCCCGACGCAAGACGTCATGGCGCCGAGCTGTTCACGCACATCAAGGTCCGGTACGTCTCCAAGGGCAAAGATGACCGCTGGCGCGTCGCCTTTGCCATCCTGACCGTGGACGGCCGCGCTGTCGTCCGCGAAGGCGAGATCACGGCGGATATCGTCGTGCTCGCGGCCGGCACTCTCGGCTCCACGGAAATCCTCTTGCGATCGCGCGAGCAGGGGCTGGCACTCTCCGATCGTCTAGGCCGCCGTTTTTCCGCCAACGGCGACATCATCGCATTCGGCTGGGGCGCCAAGCCCGTCATCAACGCAGTCGGCATTGGTCATCCGGCCAAGATCGAAGGCCGCGAGGTCGGCGCTGCCGTTTCCGGCCAGATTGAGTACCGCGATCAGGGCGAACTCGCGCGCGAGTTGACCGTGCAGGAAGGCGTGCTCCCCTCCGCCATCGCGCCGGCCTTGCCGCTGCTCTTCATTCCGAACGGACGCCTGCTCGGCGCGCTGCAGAGCTTGATCAAAGGCGTCTACAACGGACCGTTCGCGCATTTGCAGACGTTCTTCGCCGTCTCGCACGACAGCGCCTCAGGCGCGTTCCACCTCGAGAGTGACAGGCTGTCTCTGCGCTGGCCGGGCGCGAAAGATGAACCCACCTATCAAAGGCTCGACACCAAGTTGACCGCACTCGTCACGCAATCGGGCGGCACCTACGTCAAGAACCCCCTCGCCGGCACGATCATGGGACATCAGCCGGCGACCGCACATCCGCTCGGCGGGTGCGGCATGGGAACCGAGCGCTCCGACGGCGTCGTAAATCACAAGGGGCAGGTCTTCGATGGCGCCGCATCTTGCAGCAATACCGACGTGCACGCCGGACTTTACGTGATCGATGGGGCAATCATCCCACGCTCGCTCGGCTGCAATCCACTCTTCACGATCACCGCCCTCGCTGAACGGACGATGATGCACATGGCGGCCGATTTGGGCATGTCGTTCGACATAGCACCCATCGGGGTCCACCCCGAGACCCGATAGCCAGCAGGTCCAGTGACGGATCGCGCATCCGCAAGGCTCAACCACGGCATCAACACAGACCAATCCTGCGTTACCCCGCATAAAGCCGCAGATTTTCCGCTTCGTATGCCGGTCAGCCGCACCTATGCTGGGCTGGAAATAGGTCCCGGATCAAGCGGCATAAATGTCTGATTCCAATTCTATTATTTTCATGGCCCTGCAGCTCGTTGTGTCCGGTGACAGCGAGCTTTGGAATATTATTGCTTTGTCATTGCGGGTTTCGCTGACGGCCGTAGCGGTGGCCTGTCTGATCGGCCTGCCACTGGGCGCCCTCCTCGCCGTCGTCCGCTTTCCAGGGCGCGGCGCCGTCGTCACGCTTCTCAATGCCTTCATGGGCTTACCCCCGGTCGTCGTAGGACTGGTCGTCTACCTGATGCTGTCGCGTGCTGGGCCTCTTGGAGTGTTGGGACTGCTTTATACGCCGGCCGCCATGATCATCGCCCAGACGGCCCTGGTAACGCCGCTCATTGCAGCACTTGCGCGTCAATCGATGGCCGACCTGTACGGCGAGTACGACGAGTTGTTCCGATCCTTGGGACTTTCGACACGGCAGACCATTGCCGCCTTGATCTGGGACGGCCGCTACAGCCTCTCCACTGCCGCACTCGCAGGTTTCGGCCGCGCCATCGCCGAGGTCGGCGCCGTCATCATCGTCGGCGGCAACATCGAGCACGTCACGCGCGTCATGACCACGGCCATCGCGCTGGAAACCTCCAAGGGCGACCTCGAGCTGGCATTGGCTCTGGGTCTCATTTTGATCGTCCTCGCGCTTGCCGTGAACGCTGCGGTCTTTGCACTCAACCGGACTGCCCGGAGGCTGGCATATGCTTAAGTTTGCAGATCCAACACACAACCTCGATGCAACCACCCACCCGTTGTTCCCGATGGTCGCGGCGGATCTCTGTTTCGCCGATCGTGGCCGCAAATTGATCGATCGCCTGTCCTTGACGCTACTCGGTCGCGGAACGACGGCGATCATGGGTCCCAACGGGGCCGGCAAGAGCATACTTCTGCGACTGATGCACGGCCTGTTGACGTCCGCATCCGGATCGATCCTATGGGGCGGCAAGCCTCTGGACCACGGTATCCGCGCGCGCCAAGCGATGGTCTTCCAGCGCCCGACGATGTTGCGGCGCTCGGCGATCGACAATTTGCGCTTTGTGCTTGGCGACCTGCCACGCGCTGAACGTGAACTCCGTGCGACCGAGTTAATCGCCGAGGCGAAGCTAGAGCATGTGGCTTTAACACCTGCCCGCCTGCTTTCAGGTGGCGAACAGCAGCGTCTTGCAATTGCCCGCGCGCGCGCCACCGACCCCGAGGTGCTCTTTCTCGATGAGCCCGCAGCAAGCCTCGACCCCGCTTCCACACATGCCATCGAGGAGCTGACCCGCACCATCCGCGCTGATGGCATCAAGGTTATCTTCGTCACGCATGACCGCGGCCAGGCAAAGCGCCTCGCTGACGAGGTCGTCTTCATCGACAAGGGTCGCATCACCGAGCAGTCGACTGCGGCAGATTTCTTTGCCGGTCCGGCATCCGAGGCTGCATGCAATTACCTCGAAGGCCGCCTCTCACTTTAGAGGCTGATCGGCTGAAATGGTAGCGCGCCAGCATCCATCGAAGGTGTCCATCGCCAATTCAAACAAGACGTTCGAGCCGGCCACAGTGGTCGAACGTCTGCCGCCGTAACCGGCCCTGCTCTAGAGCATGTTGAGCTGAAGTGTGCAGCACTTCATCGTGAAAAACATGCTCCAAACAAGGTGCCAGATCACGTTCATGTTTCTCTCAAACATGAACACGATCCAGGACACCGGCAATCTTGGAAGAAGGAGAAACTACCGAATGAAGAAGCTCTTCGTTCCTTTCGCCGCCATTGCTGTGATGACAGCGACGACTGTCCCAGCCAGCGCGGAGGACCCGTTCATCATCGTGCAGTCGACGACATCGACGCAGAACTCCGGCTTGTTCGATTACATCCTGCCGATGTTCAAGAAAAAAACCGGAATCGAGGTTCGTGTCGTGGCCGTCGGCACCGGCCAAGCCATCAAGAATGCAGCGAACGGCGATGGCGACGTCCTGTTGGTGCATGCCAAGCCCGCTGAGGAGAAGTTCATCGCCGAAGGTGGCGGCGTGAAACGCTTCGATGTGATGTATAACGACTTCGTCATTGTCGGCCCGTCAAGCGACCCCGCCAAGGTAGCAGGCTCGAAGGATGCTGCGGCATCTCTGAAGGCAATTGCCGCAGCCAATGCGCCATTCGCCTCACGCGGCGATGATTCTGGCACGCACAAGGCCGAGCTGAAGCTCTGGAAAGACGCCGGCGTCGACGTCAAAGCCGCCAGCGGCGCGTGGTACCGCTCGACCGGATCGGGCATGGGGGCCACGCTCAACACGGCAGCCGGCATGGGCGCCTACGCGCTCACAGACCGCGCCACCTGGATCAGCTTCAAGAACAAAGGTGACTTGAAGATTGTCGTCGAGGGCGACCCCAAGCTCTTCAATCAGTACGGCGTGATTCTGGTGAACCCCGAGAAGCACAAGCACGTCAAGACAAAGGAAGGTCAGCAGTTCATCGATTGGCTGCTGAGTGCCGAGGGCCAGAACGCCATCCGCTCCTTCCAGATCGACGGCAAGCAGCTCTTCTTCCCCAACGCCGGACAGGAGAACCTGAAGAAGGCCGGTTGAACCGGCACCTGTTTCGAAAATTCCCCCAAACCTCAAGGGCGGGCGCCGCAAGGCCCCGCCCTCTCTGTATGGCGACTTGTTCGTGTCCGCGGCAGCCTCGAACGCGATCAGAGCTGCTGCCCAGGTTGAGTAAGCTTAATCTCTGATCACTTCAAATTCAGCACGCCCTACGGCCCGTTGTAATGCACCGTACCGAAGCCTGAGACGTCGTAGCCGCCCAGTTGTATTGCGCGTGCCGCGAACGCTTCGGATCGGCCGAAGGCGAGCAGCTTCTGTACCGCCGGCTCAAACACCGAGCGCCGCCAAATCACCAGATCGTAGCGTTCCTCCACCAAGGGGACAAAGCCGAGGCGGTATTGCCTGGCGACGGCCTCGATCGCGAGCCCGGCATCGGCACGTCCATCCGCCACCGCTGCGGCAACATCCGCCTCCGTACGCGCCGGTGCATCGATCAACGAAATGTCCGAAAGCTTCATGTCGCGATCAGCCAGCAACCGCTCCAGAAGCACGAAGGCGCCTGCCTCGCGCTGGCGTCCGATCACCTTGCGGCGTCTCAGCGTCTCGACACTGTCCAGCTGCTGGGGATTGTCCGGCGCAACGATCAGACCCTGAACGCGACGCGCCCATTCGAGAACCACGACAGGCTGACCGGCGAGCTGGCGGCGCACGTGCCCCACGTTCCACGATTGGCCGACGGGAAAGCCTTCGTCCGCCAAATGCGTTCCGGCGAGCACGGATTCGGCCTTTGCCATCCGCCGGAGACCATCGAGACTGCCGCCGAAATTGACCGCAAGACCTGTCTCGGCTTCTCTGAGCGCCCAATCCAGCAGAGGATCATGGCTTCCGCCCACGATCGGGGGCCGGTCGGCAAGGCTCTCGGTTCCTCCTTTGAATTCCAGATTGCGGGCGAGCCACGCCTCTACCAGATCGCGCGGAAATAGAAGCTTGCCCGTAGCCCTTACGCACGGAATGTCGCCCTCCGCGACAAGATCGTAGACCTTGCGCTCCTTAAGGCGCAGCAGATCCGCCACCTCCTTGGTCGTCAGATAGGGATGCTGGCCATCTGCCATCGATTTTGCGCCCGCTGGTCGCGGTCTGGTGGTCGACCGCTTCAAATGAAGAAGAATTGATCTAGAGCATGGTTTAGCTGGAGTGTGCAGCGGTTCAGTGTGAAAAACATGCTCGAAACAAGGTGCTGGATCGCTTTCACGTTGCCGTCAAACAGGAACGCGATCTAGGAGCGATAATGCGTGATCCACCCCAGAGCAATCGGTAGTTCAGGCCGTAACCCTCTGAAGACAGCCGCATTCGGCTCTTGTCGTGCGAACCGACCCGCGACAAATCACCGGCCCCCCTTGTTTCTGCCCGATTTCCGATGAATTGAATCCGCTTGACGTGGTGGGCAACGGGACCGATCCTGCCGCGCGTCAGTTACCGGATACGGACAAACGACGAGGAGACGAGTTGGCGTGACAACGGCACGCTCGAGTCTGGCTTACCTGCTCGTGGCATTGCTCACGTGGACGAGCATTGCCGCAGGTGTCTTTGCGTCGGCCAACACGTCTCACCCGGCTGCGTTCGCCTCCCACTCCGCCGTCACCAACAACCGCAGCGTTGACGCCCACCAGCACGGCAAATTCCAAGCGGCTGGCACGAACCATGCCGACACCATGGGACCTGCCGTCGATCATGCCACGAACCCTGATAGCGCCTGCATCGCAAGCTGCCTCGACGCCATCGCCGCAAAACTCGCCCCGCTGCCTCGCCGAGCCTTTGAGCCCGACGACACCGGCGGCATTGCGATCGCCTCGACGCCGTTGCTGGCCCTGACGCTCCCAACGTTGCCTCTCCTCGATTCTCGTCGGAGGGCAATAGGCCCGCCTGATCCCGTTCATCAGGCACGCTCGGGCGCTGCACGCCTCGTGCTGGCCAACGCCCGCCTGCGCATCTGACAAAATCCTGATCCGGTGACCTCGCGCGCGTCACCGCGCCTCTACGTGGCCGCAGGGCAGTGACGTCCTGACGGCATTTCCGTAAAGATCAGGATATTCCCCATGCTCCAATTGATGAAGCACTCGCTGCTGTCGGCAGCATCGGTTGTGGCCCTGCTCGCAGCGACGCTTGCCCTCGGATCGATCACGCATCCTGCGATGATCGAGGCGCATGCAGCAGCCCCGCAAAGCAAAATCACCGCTCAGACCGAGGCAACGGCCCAGAAATGGACCTGCCCCATGCACCCGCATTACATCGCTGACGAGGCCGGCACCTGTCCGATCTGCGGCATGGATCTGGTCAAGCTCGAAACGGGTGCATCACCACCCAATTCCGAGAAAAGTGCTCCTGGCCGCACCGCCATCACCGTCGCCCCCGAGATGCTGCAAACGATGGGTGTGCGCATCGCCAAGGCGGAAATGACGAGTTTCGGACGCATTATTCGCAGCTTCGGTATCGTTGCGGAAAACGAGCGTCTGCAGACCGAGTTGACCGCCCGACTGGAAGGTTGGATCGAGGATCTGCGAATCCGCGCCATCGGCGACCAGGTCAAGGAAGGCGATCTGCTGTTCACGGTCTACGCGCCCGAGTTCGCCGTCTCGCAGCGCGACTACCTCGACGCATTGAAGGGCCGTGACCGGACACGGATCGAATCGGTCAAGACACGCCTGCGCGCCTTCGGAATGCAGGAGCGCGCCATTGATGAACTGGTCGCAAAGGGCCAGGCACTCGACTTCGTGCCCTACTATGCCGACCGTACGGGCACCGTATCCACAGTCGATCTGCGCCCCGGCAGCTACGTTAAGCGTGGCAGCATGCTCACCCGCATCCAGGACTATTCCCAGGTTTGGCTGATGGTGTCTGTGCCGGAGAAGGATATGGGCTTCATCTCTGTTGGCACGCCTGCCCGTGTCACGTTGCCGAACTTGCCCGGCCGCGAAGTCCTCGCCAAGGTGGAATACGTCTATCCGACCGTCGATACCCGGACACGCACGGGCAAGGTACGCCTCGTGCTCGACAACCCGGACGGCCAGCTGCGCCCCGGCGCCTATGCCGACGTTGCCTTCGAGGTCGCCTCCGAGCAGCGTCTTGCCGTTCCAACAGAGGCAATCCTCGTCAGTGGCGGTGGGCGGTATGTCGTCGCTTCGCTTGGTCAGGGCCGGTTCGAGCCGCGCGCCGTAACGACAGGACTGAACTCCGGTCGGTGGACGGAAATCTCGGGTGAAGTCCAGAACGGCGACGAGATCGTTGTCTCCGGTCAATTCCTGATCGATTCCGAAAGCGCGCTGCGCGAAAGCTTCCGCAAACTGGAGCGACTGCAACTGCCGATGTCGTTGCTCAAGCTGACCGACACACAGTTCGCCATGGTCGATCACCTCGTCGATGCCGCGCTCTACCTCCACGAGGCGTTGACCGACAGCTACGATGTGGAGCCGAAATTCCTGACTGTTGCGATTGATGTGAAGACGCTGCTTTGGCCGGCCTTCCAGCACACGCGCCTCGCCTATGTCATACAGGACAGCGTCACGGCACTTGAAAAGGCGCAGACGGCGCGCACTTCGAGCGAGGTCCAGGCAGCGCTTGCCCAATTGGTCAAGGCATTGATGCCTTGGATGCAGGAAGGCGCTCCGACCCATTACGCCAAAAAGAAACTCGCCATCTACCGTGAAACCGGAGCCGGACGCGCCTGGGTGCAAATGCAGGACAAACCGGTGAACCCGTATGGAGATGGATACGCCGAGCTTCTGCCATGGCCGCAGCCGGATGCACAGGCTGCCTCGTCCGCGACGACGGCTTCCGAGACGACCACCGCTTCCGACTCTCCTCCCGCCACGAACATGAGCGGTCACCGACACTGATCGCGCCGCGGCTGAAGGAGCAAACCTCATGACGCACGAACCCCATGATTTCACCGGCAAGGATCCGACCAGATCCGGCGTCGCGCGTATTATCGAGTGGTCGATCTCCAACCAGCTCCTCGTGCTGGTCGGCGCTCTGGCTCTCGTGGTCGCCGGCTGGCTCGCGGTCCACAAGACGCCGCTCGATGCCATTCCCGACATGTCGGATACACAGGTGATCATCCGCACCGATTTCGCCGGCCAGGCGCCGCAAATCGTCGAGGATCTCGTCACCTATCCGCTATCCACGACGTTGCTCGGATTACCGCGGACCAAGACCGTCCGGGGTTTTTCCATGTTCGGCACGAGCTTCGTCTACGTGATCTTCCAGGACGGCATCGACCAATACTGGGCGCGCGCGCGCGTCATAGAAGCGCTCTCGAAGCTTTCCGGAACACTGCCGGAAAACGCCACACCACAGATCGGTCCCGATGCCACAGGCGTCGGCTGGGTCTATCAATACGCGCTGATCGACCGCAGCGGACGCAACGACCTGTCGCAACTTCGCTCGCTCCAGGATTGGTTCTTGAAGTTCGAGCTGGCGACCGTACCGGGTGTCTCCGAGGTGGCCTCCGTCGGCGGCTTCGTCAAGGAATACCAGGTCCTCGTCGATCCCAATCGGCTGCGCGCCTACGACGTGCCACTGTCGCGTATTGCAGAGGCCGTCCGCGCTGCCTCCAGCGAAGTCGGTGGCCGCGTCATCGAGCAGTCCGAGACGGAGCTTATGATTCGCTCGTCAGGCTACATCCAGGATCTCGACCAACTCCGCAATGTCGTCGTCTTCTCCGCTGCGGGAACGCCCGTTCTTCTTTCCGATATCGCCAACGTCGTGGAGGGTCCGGAGCTCCGCCGCGGCGTCGTCGAACTCGATGGCAAAGGCGAGGTCGTTGGCGGGATTGTCGTCATGCGGTCGGGCGAGAATGCGCTCAACGTCATCGACGCGGTAAAGAAGAAAATCGCGAAACTGCAATCGGGTCTGCCACAGGGCGTAGAGATTATTCCCGTTTACGATCGCGCGCCGCTCATCCGCGGCGCAGTCGAATATCTCTCGACGAAGCTCATCGAAGAAGGGATTGCCGTCGCGCTCGTCTGCCTCATCTTTCTCCTGCACGTGCGCTCTGCCTTCGTCGCAATCGTCACGCTGCCGCTAGGCGTGCTCGCTGCATTCATCGTCATGTCGGCACAGGGCATTACGGCGAACATCATGTCACTTGGCGGAATTGCGATCGCAATCGGCGCCATGGTCGACGCCTCGATCGTGATGGTCGAGAATGCCCACCGCAGGCTGTCCCATTTGTCGCCCGGCGACGCCGGTGACCCCGGAAAACGCCGCGCCGAGATCGTTCTCGCCGCCAAGGAAGTTGGCCCCGGCCTTTTCTTCTCGCTCCTCATCATTACCGTATCTTTTCTTCCCGTGCTGGCTCTTACCGGTCAGAGCTACCGCCTGTTCGCACCGCTTGCCTTTACCAAGACGTACGCGATGGCATTCGCTGCATTCCTGTCCGTAACGCTGGTGCCGGTGCTGATGCTCTGGCTCATACGCGGCCGCATTCTCGCCGAGGATAGGAATCCGCTGAACCGCCTGTTCGCCACACTTTATCGCCCACTTTTGCGCAGCGCCCTCAAAGCCCGATGGCTCATGCTCTTTCTGACCGTCGCCGCCGTTGGCTCAATCGCAATCCCGCTATCGCGCATCGGCTCGGAGTTCATGCCCGCACTCTACGAAGGCGAGCTGCTATACATGCCGACCACGCTACCGAGCGTTTCCATCACCAAGGCCAAGGAGATCCTCTCACAGACCAACCGGCTCATTTCGACCGTGCCCGAGGTGGAACGGGTCTTCGGCAAGCTCGGGCGCGCCGACACTGCGACCGACCCCGCACCCATCTCGATGATTGAGACCTGGATCAGGCTCAAACCCAAGACCGAATGGCGTCCTGGCCTGACCGTCGACCGGATAATCGAAGAGCTCGATCAACGCACAAAGCTGCCGGGACTGGTCAACTCCTGGGGTTATCCCATCAAGATTCGCATGGATATGATCTCGACCGGCATTCGCACGCCGGTCGGAATCAAGATCTCGGGTAACGATCTGGCCACAATCGACCGCGTGGCGCTCTCCGTCGAATCGGCCGTCAAGAAGGTCGCCGGCACACGCTCCGCATTCGCCGACCGTGTTCAAGGCGGGCGCTACGTGGAGATCCGCCCCAATCGCCGCGAGCTTGCCCGCCGCAACATCGACCTCGCCGTATTCCAGTCGGTGATCCAGACGTCGCTCGGAGGCATGAAACTTTCCGAATCCGTCCAGGGTCGCGAGCGCTACGACATCATTCTTCGCTACGACCGTCCCTTCCGTGAGGCGACGAGCCAGCTCGGCGAAATCCTCGTGCCGACACCTTCCGGCCAACACATCCCACTTGCCGAGATTGCCGACATCGCGATCGTCGACGGCCCGCCGATGATCAAATCAGAGAACGCCCGTTTGACCGGGTGGGTCTTCGTCGACATCGCCGGGCGTGACATCGGCAGCTACGTCAGCGACGCACAAAAGGAAATCTCTGCATCCGTCGATCTACCGCCCGGATATGCCATCACATGGTCGGGCCAGTTCGAGCAGATGCTGGAAGCGCGCCAGCGCCTCGCCATCGCAGTGCCCACCGTTGTCGTCATAATTTTCGTTCTCTTGATGATTCACTTCGGCAAGCTGGACCGAACGCTCATCATAATGCTGTCGCTGCCGTTTGGCTTGATCGGTGGCCTGTGGGCCGTCGACCTTGCCGGCTATGACATGTCCGTCGCCGTCGCGGTCGGCTTCATCGCGCTCGGTGGCATTGCTGTCGAGACCGCGATCGTCATGCTGCTCTACATCGACAATCAGGTACGCGCTCACCCGCCCCGAACGCGCGAGGATTTGATCGAGGCCATCATGGCCGGCGCGGTCATGCGTGTCCGCCCGAAGCTCATGACGGTGCTGACGATTGTCGCCGGCCTGTTGCCGATCTTCTTCACCGATGGCCTGGGTACGGATGTGATGCGCCGCATCGCCCTGCCCATGATCGGCGGAATGGTGTCGACGACCCTGCTGACCCTCATCGTCATTCCTGTCATTTATCTTGTTTGGGAGTCACGCAACGTGTCCCTCACAGCATCGCAGGGCGAAACTTCCGCGATTCCCGAACCGCACAAGGTGCACGTTTCCTAGAGCATGTTGAGCTGAAGTGCGCAGCACTTCAGCGTAAAAAAAATGCTCGAAACAAGATACTGGATCGCGTTCATGTTTCCGTCAAACATGAACGCGATCTAGCTGAAGAGTGGAGCAGGTCAGTGAGAAAAAACCTTATCAGAGCTTCAACGCACCGCATGGCCGAGATGGTCAATGCCACTTCCTATCAATAAGCGAAAGGACCGACTGCTATGATCAAAACACTTGCGACAACGGTAGCCCTCGCCATCGCCGTTTACCCACTTTCGACACCTGTTTTCGCCGCTGACGCCAAGATGGATCATTCGCAGATGGACCATGGCACCATGGATCACGCGGCCAAGCCTAGTGCAACCGAAGCCACCGGCACCGGCGTTGTCAACGCAGTTGATGCTACAAAAAAGCAGATCAATCTCAATCACGACCCCATGCCGGAATTGGGCTGGCCTGCGATGACCATGGATCTGCCAGTCACCAACAAGGTCGATCTGGAAAAGATCAAGCCGGGCGACAAGGTGACCTTTCGCTTGAAGCTGGGACGTGACAAGACCTACCGCATCACCGAGCTGGAAGCCGCGAAGTAATTTGGCGAGGGCGGACGCTCAAGTCCTTTGATGGCTTTCGAGCCAGTCGAGAACGTCCGCACTCCCCTTCTCCGCTTGGGCCTCCATGTCGCGGTAGCGGCGGATAAGCTCCTTGCCAAAATCGGTAAGGCGCGCTGCCGCACCTCCATGCCCATGCTCGGGCGTTGACACCGCCGGCTCGTCGAATGCCTGGTTGATCTGCTGCACGAAGAGCCAGGCGCGACGATAGGAGACGTGCATGGCCTCGGCCGCACGTGATAGCGACCCAGCCTCCTCGATAAGCTCAAGAAGGCGGATCTTGCCCGGTCCGACACGCGCGCCGCCGGGCAGATCGAGTTGCAGCTTCACCGATATCCTCGGCGAACCGATAGTCGTACCGTCCGAAGATGCCTTGCGAGCACTTGCAGCGCTGTTTCGCACTCCGGCATTGCGGGACGCGCTTGTCGCGGTCAATTCATTAACCATCGCATTCCTGGACACGCAGCAGGGTTGTTCAACCATCATGATACCACGCCGCCTCCGCACTCGGAAACAGTGCGGTTATGTGGGATGACAACGCAGCTTTTCTGCCTTGGGCCTCATTCGTCAACCAGCCCCGGCTACGGGACGCCGCGACCAGAGCGAGAGCGGCAACGTGTCTTTCCCATCGCACCCGATCCTATGCATACTGCAAACTCGGGCGACAATGACCATGAGCCTTGAGGAGCATACGCCGATGCCGATTGGACTGTCCTTGCCGGGATTTACTGCAAAGAAGCGTTTCGATGAGCTGACCCAGCAGGAAATTCTGGCGCTCGCCATCACGTCGGAAGAAGAGGACGGACATATCTACGCGGCCTATGCCAACAAGCTCCGCGGCAACTACCCCGCTTCAGCAGCCGTCTTCGACGATATGGCGGCCGAGGAGAACGAGCATCGTCGCCGCCTGATCGACCTCTACCAGAAGCGGTTCGGCGACTTCATACTCCCTCTTCGCCGCGAGCACGTCGCGGGCTTTTATACGCGCAAGCCTGTCTGGCTGATCGAAAACCTTGGGCTGGACCGCATCCGCGAGGAAGTCGAGAGCATGGAGAGCCAAGCCCATGACTTCTACACCGAGGCCGCGCAGCGCGCCACGGACGCCGACATCCGCAAGCTTCTGGGCGATCTCGCCGCAGCCGAGGCGAAGCATCAAGGCGTTGCCGAACGCTCGTTCGACACCCATCTAGGCCCCGAAGAACGCCAGAGCGAGGATCTCGCCTCTCACCGCCAGTTCGTCTTGACCTGGGTTCAGCCCGGCCTTGCCGGTCTCATGGATGGCTCGGTCTCAACACTTGCTCCCATCTTTGCAACGGCCTTTGCAACACAGAACACCTGGACCACATTCCTTGTTGGTCTTTCAGCCTCAGTCGGTGCTGGCATCTCCATGGGTTTCACCGAGGCTGCTCATGACGATGGAAAAATCTCTGGACGCGGCTCGCCGGTAAAGCGCGGCATTGCCTCAGGCGTCATGACGACACTTGGCGGGCTGGGTCACGCGCTGCCTTACCTCATTCCGTCGTTCTGGACCGCCACCATGCTCGCCCTGATCATCGTTTTTTTTGAGCTATGGGCGATCGTCTGGATTCAGAACCGCTACATGGAGACGCCTTTTTTCCGCGCCACCTTTCAAGTGGTTCTTGGCGGAGCACTGGTATTGGCAGCCGGCATAGTGATTGGCGGATCATAAGGGCCTTAAGGGGTCTGGCGATATGCCATCACGATGCTGCTCAACTTGCCTGAAATGAGACTTCTGCATGCGAGCCATCGTTTTGATGTCGACTCACAATGGCTCGACATTTCTTGAACAGCAGGTGCATTCGATTCTTGAGCAAGATCACGAAGATCTCCGCCTCATAGTGCGTGACGATGGTTCGACGGACATCACGACGGACATCCTTCAGTCATTCTCGGCCGATCCGCGTGTTCAGCTCATCATGGGAACCCGGTTAGGCCTGCCGACCGCCTATCTCGAACTGATCAGGATCGCCCCCGACGACGGCGACGTCTATTTCTTCAGCGACCAGGACGATATTTGGCATCGCGACAAGATCTCCATCGCGGCGCGCCACCTATCTGAGCTTCCGGAAACACGCCCTGCTCTTTACTGTTCCCGGCTCAATCTCGTTGCCCACGATTTGCAACCCATCGGCATGTCTCCCGATTGGATACAACCTCCCTCATTCGGCAACGCTCTGGTCGAAAATATCTGTACGGGTTGCACGGCTGCATTCAACACGGCAGCGCTCGATCTCCTGCGCATGACCGCGGCAACCGATGGCATAATCCACCATGACTGGTGGTTATACCTGGTGGTCTCAGCTTTCGGCGCAATCGCGTTCGATCGAACGCCCCACATCGACTACCGCCTGCACCTTGGCAACCAGGTCGGTGTTCCCCGCAATCCGCTTGAGAATCATCGCCGGCGCATTGCAAGCGCTGGACCATCGCGCCGCTTCGCCATTTTGCTCGGGCAGGCACAGGCGTTCGCACACACATACCGCGACCGTATGCTGCCTGACAGGCGCGACACACTCGACCGATTTCTTGGCCTCGCAAGTAGCAGGAAGGCAGCTCTTCAACTCATTCTCGATGGAACGATCCGCCGCCAAAGACATGCCGACGACACACTCTGGCGCCTTGGCCTAGTCCTCTACGGATGCGGACTCATCCGCACCTAGAGCATGTTTAGCTGAAGTGTGCAGCGGTTCAGCGTGAAAAACATGCTCGAAATAAGATGCTGGATCGCCTGAGATAGAAGCAGTCGTGCTTCCGTCGAAGCCTCGATTGAGGCAATGACCATATGCTATTGCGCCTTGTGCGCTCAGCCGCACACCTCCTTGTAGAACGCCAGCGCATCATCGAGAGGCCCCACGAAGCGCATGCGGCCCTTCTCCAGGACCAAGCCGTGTGTACACAGCGACCGCATCAGAACGTCGTTATGAGTTGCGATCACCAGCCCCCGGCTTCCCTCCACCAAACTCATCATGCGCGCTTTGACCTTTTCGCTGAACCGCGCATCACCGGTACCGATCCATTCGTCGAGCAGTAGAATGTCCGGCTCGATCATCGTCGAAACCGCAACGGCAAGACGCAACCGCATGCCCGTTGAATAGGTGGAAAGCGGCTTATCGATGTGCTCGGAGAGTTCGGTGAAGCCCAAAACCTCGGGGATGAGCCTGCGGATCTCGCGAAGTCCGAGCCCCATTTGCAGCCCGCGCATGTAGATGTTCTCAAATCCCGTCGCTTCCTGCTGCATCCCCAGCGAGATGTCGAACAGTCCCTTGGCCTCACCGTTGACAACGAGCCGGCCTGAGCTGGGCTGATAGATACCCGCCAGCACCCGCAGAAGCGTGCTCTTTCCGGCGCCGTTTGCACCGATGACGCCCAGACGTTGGCCCGCCTCCATCTTGAAACTGACCCCATCGAGCAATGTCGCCATGCCGCGCTTCGATCGCGAAAAATAGAGGTCTGATATGAGACGCATCGGATTGGCCCGCAGGCTTCGGTCGGCCTGCGTTATAACCGGAACATGCAGGGACACGTTTTGGGCATCGATCAAGGTCGCCGGATCGGCAGATTGCAAGCTCGACATCGCAGCAGATCCGTTGCCTCAAACCCAGAGGGGTACATAGCGCGCATAGCGATGCATCATGACGCGTGCCAGCGCAAATCCCGCAACCGTGATGACGATCACCACAGCCCAGCTCAGTGGCGCGATGGGTTTGCCGAGCAGTGGCCCTCGGATCACCTCCAGGAAGTGAGAAAACGGATTATAGAGAAAGAAAGCTCCCATCACACTCCCCCGGCCGCTATCACCCGGCATCCAGATGATGGGCGTCGCCAGGAACGCAATGCGCATGACCGCATCGAGCACTTCGGCAAGGTCTCGGTATCTAGCACCGAGTACGCCGAGAACCTGAGACACCCAGACCCCATTGGCAACGATGATGGCAAGCCCAAGCAGAGATGTCAGCGCATTGAGCGACAGTGGCACGTCATAGATCAATAGCACCGCGATCAGCACAGGCAGCTGATGGACGAAGGCAATCACGTGCGTGATGACATCCGCGGCGACGATCTCCTGTAACGTTTGCTCACCCTGCATGATCTGGGCATGGCCTCGTACGAAGATCGTCGCAGAGCCGACGACCACGGCGCCAATGAGCGACCAGAGGATGAAGCCTGCCGCGAGATGCGGCATGAACAGCGGAGCCGGTATTCCGCCGATCTCGGCTAGGAGGAGCCCCAGTCCACCGACGAACAGCATCGGCCCGACCATGAGCCAGAACGGCCCGAGCGCGGTGCGCCGATAGCGTATGAGGAACTGCAACAGAGGAAGGTAGAGCGTCGTGGATCCTTTCATAACTCTACTCCCGCGACGCCAGCCCGGCGCTGGCTCCGACCACGAACACCGCCTTGCGCCTCTTAAGCATTATCTCTGCTCCCTGGAAGGCCCATTCCAAAACCGGTTCATCCGCGCACCTGCGCCTCGCTCGATGTTCGGCGCTCGCACGAGCATTTCAGCGACCTTTCAGCCCAAGGATTTCACCGCATAGCCCTCAGTTGTGCAGCAAAGCGTAATCAGCCTTTCGATCGCATGCGCCAACGTCCCATCGACTTGCCCGAGTTCGTCCTCGAAGTCATGCTCAGTCAATTCGAGCGACAACAAGCGTGTCAGTGCAGGAACCCGAAACCAGAACATCGTGCCTGCAACAAACTGCCACCGGTAGTTCCCTACAAGTTCGGGACACCCCAGACGCGGCAGCAACGCATCGAGCCAACGACGATTAGATTCGTTTCTGCTGCAGAGATCGAGCATGGATTGCGACTGGGCAACAATTCCCAGAGATGGATCGGCCTTGAACATTTTTGTAAGGCGTTCAATGTGATCCGGTGATCCAAGCAGAGCTTCGAATGCCTCATTGCGAAGCTTGCTGCCATCGTCTCTGTGAGGGGATTTTTTTGTGTGCACTTTGCAGCCGTAAACGTAACCCTTGGCGGCAAGCACGCGAAGAAGGTTCATGAACGGCAGCGTATCGCGTCCGCGATTTCGATACATCGCAAGATAGCAGTTGGGGAAGTCGGACCGAAGTTCGTCGACGACGCTTGATGGCACCTCAGGACCAAGGGAAACGAACAGATCCATGTTGCGCGCATGAGCCAGGTAGGGCTTCAGCTCCGGCAACAGATCCGCATAGTACAGATGCAGAACCAGCGCGCCATCCGAAGTTCGCCGGAAGTTGGCTTGGGACTGCAAAATCGCCGCTTCGATACTTGGGTTCTGAGGCTTGAAGTCCTGAAGCACGGTGGCGGTTACATGTAGGTTGGAATAGCCGAATTTGCGGTCCGGCTCCAAGTGCGCGCCCTCCGCCCATTCATTCCATGCGTTGATGAAGACGAATGGTGGCTGTTCGGAATTATTCGACATCGCATGCAAGGTCTGCGCACAGGCACCGCGCAACCATCGCGAATAGGGCAAAGCCCCTGACTCACGGAAGATATGCCCCTTACCTGGCCTTCGGGCTTCATTGTCCCAACCTGGACAAACTGCCTTTATGTTCGTGTAGCCGTTCGCAGAAATGGCGAGGTAAGAATCAACCATCTCGTCAAAGCGAAATACGCTGTCATCAAACGCAGGATTGATGAAGCGAATTTCGCTATTCATCCTGCGTGGATGTGACTCGAGCGGCGGAAACTCTACGGCCGCGTCGAAACCATATGGCCTCGGATCGGTGACACCAAACGAGCGGGCAGCAACCAGATAAAGCTCACCGATTCCCTCATTGCGGCAATATTCCCGCCACCGCGCGGCGGTCGCCTTCGCATCCGGCAAGCGATTGACTCGGTAAACAATCAGAACCGGGCGCCCATTGAAGCGGATATATCGCGGATCGCGCAACGCCAACGCTATGTCGGCAATGAACGCCAGGTCATCTTCCGGCGAATGTTTCTGGCCGATCAGGATTTCCTGATCCAGGCCATCCCAGCGGCGCGTCCAGTTTTCATTGGCCCAACACAGACAGAACGGCAAATCGAGATCGGGATTGGCCAGCACCTGGTTAAAGGGACCCTCAAGCAATCGCCTGCCACCGAACCAATAATGATGGTAGCAGAACCCGTGGATTCCATAGTGCTTGGCGAGTTCGATCTGCTGGCGCTGCACATCGATCAAGCGCAGGTCATAAAAGCCCAACTCGCCGGGCAGATGCGGCTGATGGTGTCCGACGAATTGAGGGACCGCTTTGGTGACGTTGGTCCATTCCGTGAATCCTTTGCCCCACCATGCATCGTTTTCCGGAACCGGGTGGAACTGCGGCAGATAAAACGCAATGGCCTTGATTGGGCTGGTCGCAAGATCGAATGCTTGCGGCGACTTGGGTACGAACTCGAGATTTGTGCCTGCCTTCGTCGCAATCGAGAGGATTTGATCCACATACGCCCTCGTGCCGACACCTCGGACGACGCCGAGCGTATTGGCATCGGTATTCGAGAGACCTCTGACCCGCCACCGAACGCCACCTATCCCCTCGCGCCGCAATACGCCGATTGCCTTACGCGCGGTCGGGATGATCCCGCCGCCGATGCGTAAAGCTGCGGGAACAATCCTGAACATCCGGCCAGCGGCAATCTGTATGTGCTTCACCCCGCGTAATGGGGAAGTCAGCTTACAACTCGTCGATTTCTGATAGGCCTGATGGATGTGCGCAACCAGCGCCTCCGCCTCACGATCTCGGTGCGCAAGTTGTTCCTCCAACTGCCGGCTGCGCCCTTTCTCAGACTCGAGCGACCGCGCCATCTTTTCCAGGTTGGCAGACAACGCACGCCATGCGGCTTGGCCACGCGCGATCTCATCGGTGAGCGCGTCCAGCTTCCGGCTTAATGCAGAAATTTCGCGTTCAGCAGGAGTATGATCGTTCGATGAAGCGGATGCGACGAGCGCTTTCATGTCGGGATACGCCGCATCGAACTTCCGCCGGATCCGATCCAGATCGGCAAACGCCTGGGGCGTATCCGGCGAGCGCACGAGAATGCACATGGCAGCGTAGGCGTCGCTCACCCATCCGCGCACGACTGAGTCGAGTGCATCCAACTCGATATCATGCCTATGTTGCCGGAAGCCTTTTTCCAGGCAACCTTCGACCAGTCCCGCGATTTCGCCTGGGACGTAGGGGAAGGTCACCGAAAGCGCACTTGAAATACGCTCAACTTCACCGACCCAGTTTTCCATTAAACCGTCGTAGGTGGTGATCGCTCGTGGGCGATGACGGGTCACCGCCTCGGCATCTAGGACGTGTCGCAGCCACAATAGCGCCGCATCCGCCCGCCTCATGCCATGGTGCGCCTCGAGCGCTTCCACCACCTCCAGCGGATTTCGCACCATAAGGATCGGCGCCGGTTCGATGTTGGCCGACTTGAGCGCCTCCATCACCAATTCCGTAAGACGGCAGATGCGCGGATCCTCAAGAATCAGAAGTGGCGCATCGCCGAATTCGCGAACGATGATTTCGCGAACCTCGGCCTTGACCTCCGACCGGCGGCCCAGACCGAGCCGCGTTAGATCCAGCCGGCCCCAATCGTGCCAACTCGAGCCAATCTCTGCGAGCAGCTGATCGTGGTATGCAACCAGCGCATCCGGCTTCCAATGTTCCAGAGACGTGCCCGCGCCCCGGCCCATCACGCGGCCTGCCGGCAGCTTCGCGCCAGAAAAGGTCAGCACGCGCGTCAGTGCGCCGGTACCTGCATAGTGCATGCCGAGGACGATCAGGCAGCGGCGCTGCACGTCGGGCGCATCTGCGTCAAGTGCGCAATGTGGTCCCGCCCTCGACTCGTTCATCCCCCGCCACCGCTACGAAACGCGAGCGCACCCACCACGCTCCGTTATCGTATTTATTTTCCCCAAGTCGGGCGGGCAATCAAGCGAATTCACAACAAAACCAATTCAGTGGTTCGCAATGAGACGGCGCATGCGCAACTGAATTACCGCATCACCAGGGGCAAAGCTTGATGAGTTGATGCGTGCAGTGGTTCAGCGTGAAAAATATGCTCAAAATAAACGATTGGACCGCATATGCGTTTCCATGAAACTTGAACGCGCTCTGAATTATCATCACGTCAAGTCGTCCAAAACCGATCTCAGATAGATGCCATAATCGTTCTTGGCGTACCGCTCAGCGATCAGCCGCTCCAGATCTGCTGGCGCGATGAATCCTTCTCGCACCGCGATCTCCTCCGGACTGGCGATCTTGAAGCCCTGTCGTTTCTCGATGGTGGCGACATAGTTTGCGGCATCGAGCAGGCTGTCGGGGGTGCCTGTATCGAACCAGGCAAAACCACGCCCCATGCGCTCCACGACAAGTTGGCCCATTTCCAGGTAGGTCGAGTTGACGGCGGTGATTTCGAGTTCGCCCCGCGCCGAAGGCTTCAGCGATTTGGCGATATCAACGACCTGATTGTCATAAACGTAGAGCCCAATGACCGCCCAATTGGACTTCGGCTTAGCGGGTTTTTCCTCGATCGACAGCGCGCGACCCTCGCGGTCGAACGCGACGACGCCATATCTTTCCGGATCACGAACTTGGTGCGCGAACACGCGCCCGCCGACGATCTCCTGATACGCATCCTTTACGAGCTTCGCCAAGCCGTGACCGTAGAAGAGGTTATCGCCAAGCACCATGGTGCAGGTATCGGTACCGATGAACTGCTCGCCGATGATGAAGGCCTGCGCGAGGCCCTCCGGTCGCGGCTGTTCGGCATAAGAGAAATTGAGACCCCACTGAGCACCGTCACCGAGTAATTCCCGGAACCCTGGCAGGTCACGCGGCGTCGAGATCACCAGGATGTCGCGAATGCCGCCGAGCATCAGCACCGACAGCGGATAATAGATGAGCGGCTTGTCGTAGACGGGAAGTATCTGCTTCGACACCGCCTGCGTCATTGGATAAAGACGCGTGCCGCTGCCGCCCGCCAGAATGATGCCCTTCATGCCCAAAGTCCTTCGCCCATTCGTTTCCCGCAAACCCGGTTAATGCCCTTTGACGAGACGTTCCACGCAGGCTGCCACGCCGTCACGCCAATCCGGTAATGCTACGCCGAAAACCGCGCGCAGCTTCTCGCCTGACAGTCTCGAATTGGCAGGGCGACGCGCTGCGGTTGGATAATCCGAAGTCGCGATAGGCTTGACATCGGCGTGAGGCCCACCCAGTCGCGCCGATACTTGGAATACCTCGCGCGCGAGCCCGCACCATGTCGTCTCGCCGGCGCCGCATGCGTGATAGATGCCCCATGCCCCACCGCCGTCACCGGCCTTACTCACCTGCTGCGCAATGTCGAGAATGGCCGCCGCCAGATGCGGCGCATATGTCGGAGACCCATACTGATCGTCGACCACGCCCAGCTCCGGTCGTTGACTTGCCAGCCTCAGCATCGTCTTGACGAAGTTGTTCCCGAAAGGACTGTAAACCCACGCCGTCCGGAGTATGACGTGCCGCACTGCGGCCTCCTCGACCAAGCGCTCCCCGTCGAGCTTGCTGCGCCCATAGACGCTTATCGGCCCCACGGCATCGCTCTCCGAATAGGCGCTCGTCTTGCTGCCATCAAACACATAATCGGTCGAGATGTGGATCACCGGCACCCCGGCTTGATGCGCAGCGCGCGCAACATTGCCCGCACCGGCCGCATTAACAAGGTGTGCGATGCCCGGCTCGCTTTCGGCCCGATCGACCGCCGTATAGGCCGCCGCATTGACTATCACGTCAGGACGCAACGCGCTGACTGCATCGAGAACGCTCGCAGGCGCTGTGATGTCGAGACGCGGGCGGCCGACAGCAACGACGTTCAAGCCGCGCACTGCGGCCCCCGCTTCCTGAAGGCACTTGGCGACTTGCCCCTCCGCACCCGTCACCAGAAGCTTCACCAGCTGGTTCTCCGCGTGATCTTCATACGCTTTCGACTCGACTGTTCTTCAATAGCCCAAGGCGTTCGCCCGTGTAGACGTTCCGGCGCAGCGGTTCCCACCACGCCGTATTGGCGAGATACCAGTCGATCGTCTTCTCGATGCCGCTCTCGAAATTCTCCTGCGCCCGCCATCCCAGTTCACGTTCCAGCTTCGTCGCATCGATGGCATATCTGCGATCGTGACCAGGCCTGTCCTCGACATACGTGATGAGCGATCTGTGCGGTTCGCCCTTTGGCGATCGCAGGTCGAGAACGCTGCAGATCCGGCTCACGACGTCGAGGTTCGATCGTTCATTTCGGCCGCCGACGTTGTATTTCTCGCCCAGCCGGCCGCGCTCCAGTATCAGCAGCAGCGCCCGCGCATGGTCGTCCACATAGAGCCAGTCACGGATGTTGGATCCATCGCCATAGACCGGCAGCGCATGACCATGCAGTGCATTGAGCACCATCAGCGGAATGAGTTTTTCGGGAAACTGATAAGGTCCGTAATTGTTCGAGCAGTTTGATATGAGCCCTGGGAACCCGTAAGTCCTGTGCCAGGCGATAACCAGATGATCGGAGGCTGCCTTGCTCGCCGAATATGGCGAACTGGGATCGTAGGCCGTCTCCTCTTCGAACAGACCTTGAGGTCCCAGCGATCCATAGACCTCGTCGGTGGAAACGTGCAGGAAGCGAAATGCATCTCGCCGCGAGCCTTTAAGCTGCATCCAGTAGCCACGCGCGGCTTCAAGCAGCGTGTATGTGCCGACAACGTTCGTTTGAATGAACTCGCCTGCGCCAGTGATCGAGCGATCGACGTGGCTTTCGGCTGCAAGGTGAATGATCGCATCGGGCTGGAACCCGGCCAGCGCCGCATCCATTGCCGCGCGGTCGCAGATGTCCGCCCGCAGGAAGTGATAGTTTGGGTTGCTCGCGATGGGAGCCAGCGAATTAAGATTCGCGGCATAAGTCAGCTTGTCGACGTTGAGAACGCGGATGTCTCTCTCGCCGACGAGGTAACGACACAGCGCCGATCCTATGAAGCCCGCCCCGCCAGTGACCAGAATTTGCATGTGCGCCCCCAAAGCTTCAAAGCGTGCGGCCTCGCCACACACGACATTCCGGTTGCGTCCCCCCTTACGGCACGTAGGAAAAGGGTGACGAAATTTCCGCCAGCCGCGGCAACTTCATATCCTTCGCCGACAGCACCGCCTCGTCCGCGGTGATCGGCCAGTCGATACCCAGATCGGGATCGTTCCACTGAAGGCCAGCATCGCATTCCGGCGCATAGTAGTCCGTGACCTTGTAGATCACCTCGGTGTTGTCCTCCAAGGTGCAGAAGGCATGTGCAAACCCCGCCGGCAGCCATATCTGTCGCCAGTTGTCCGCCGACAGTTCCACCGCGACATGCTTGCCGAAGGTGGGCGAGCCACAACGGATATCGACCGCAACGTCAAATATGCGGCCACGCGCTACGCGAACCAGCTTGCCCTGGGCACGCGGCGGTGACTGGAAGTGCAATCCACGTACGACGCCTTTGTGTCTCGATAGCGAATGATTATCCTGTACGAACCGCCCGGTAATCCCCAATTCGCAGAATGCCAATTCATTGTAGGTCTCCGAGAAAAACCCACGGTCGTCACCGAACTTGGCCGGCGTGACGATGATGACATCAGGTATTTCCAGGCGCTTAGCGTTCAATTTTTGCGACATGTCTGTGATTCGCCGTCGTTGCATAATGGCCGCGCCCGCCCCGGGCGGACCTTACCCGATTCAGTCAGTTGCCATAGCTTCCCCCACCTCACAAGATCGCCCCCGAGACGCAACTGGCACGACCCGGTCATGCCGCAACCAAAGACTGCAACTGATCGAGCGACCCTGCGAACGCGATGAATTCTGGGTTTTCGAAGCGGTTCTGGGGAAGTCCCACACGCGGCCCGTAATGCAGCTCTTCGCCAGAGCGCGTGACCGTCGCGCCGCCGGCTGCACGCAACACCGCGTCGCCCGCTGCCGTATCCCATTGCATGGTGCGCCCCAGCCGCGGGTAGATGTCTGCCTCCCCCGAGGCGAGCAGACAGAACTTGAGCGACGAGCCCACTGAAACGCGCTCCCCGATTGGTAGAGGTTCGAGAAATTGCCGTGTCGCCTCCGTCATGTGCGAAACGCTGACCACCGCCGTCCACGTCGCGCCTGGAGTACGGACACGAATGTCGCGGCGCTCGCCCGGCGGGCCCGAGCCTGCCACCTTCGCCATCTGCGCATGTCCATCGCAACCGCTGTAGATTTCGTTCCGGCCAGGCGCCATGACCACGCCAGCCACAGGCCGTCCGCCGTCCACAAGCGCGATGTTGACCGTGTAATCCGGCGTGCCCTTGATGAACTCTTTCGTCCCATCGAGGGGATCGACGAGAAAAAAGCGTCCGCCGACACCTTCTGGGCTACCCTCGCTGCTCGCCAACTCCTCGGCAACGATGGGAATGTCGGGCCACGCCTGCGCCAATCGCTCGATGATCAACGCTTCCGCACGCGTATCGGCCTCGGTCATCGGGCTTCCATCGCCCTTGGCCATGACCTCGATGCCCTTGGTACGTATTTCAGCAATGAGCCGGCCGGCATCGCAGGCGATCAGCTCCAGTTCGGCAACGAGTGTCTTCATATGCGCCCCTTTTTGCGCAGGTAGTTGAGGATCTGATCGACCAGCGGATCCGGATCGACGTCCTCAGTGACCAAATGGATCTCGGCACCTTCGGGTGGCTCGTAGGGGCTATCGATGCCGGTGAAATTCTTCACCTTGCCGGCGATGGCTTTGGCGTAAAGTCCTTTGGGATCACGCCTCTTGCACGCCTCGATCGAAGCATCGACAAAGACCTCTATAAACTCGTCACCATCGAGCAGCTCACGCACCATGCGCCGTTCGGCACGGAACGGCGAAATAAAAGAGCACATCACGATGAGACCCGCGTCGGCGAACAATTTGGCGACCTCGCCAATGCGCCGGATATTCTCGACCCGATCCGTGTCGGTGAACCCGAGATCCTGGTTGAGACCGTGGCGCACGTTATCGCCGTCGAGAACGTAGGTATGGTTGCCCAGATCGTGCAGCCGCTTTTCAAGCCGCTTCGCAATCGTCGACTTGCCAGACCCCGAAAGGCCCGTGAACCAGATGACGGTGGGCCTCTGGTGCTTGGCGCTGGCCCTCGCCGCCTTCTCGACAAAGAGTTCCTCGACATGGATATTGGTGGCCCGCCTCAGCCCGAACTTGATCATGCCGGCCGCTGCAGTGGCATGCGAAATGCGATCCACGAGGATGAACGCACCCGTCTCGCGGTTGTCGGAAAAGGCATCGAACGCAATCGGTGCAGCGGTCGCGATATTGCACACGCCGATCTCATTAATCTCAAGATTGCGCGCGGCTAGATGCTGGCGCGAGTGGATGTCCTCGCGATGCTTGATCAGGGTGATGCTGGCAGATACCCAGCGCGTCCCGATCCGCAGTTCATAGGACCGCCCCGGCAGGAGGTGCGTCTCGTCCATCCACAGCAGTTGCGCCGCGAACTGGTCGCTGACTTCCGGCCGCTCTGTCGCGGGCACCAGAAGATCTCCCCGCGCGACGTCAATGTCGTCGGAAAGAACGACCGTCACCGCATCGCCCTGAGTTGCGAAATCGAGATCGCAGTCGGCGGTGACAATGCGTTTGATCCGCGTCTGGCGCCCCGACACAGCCGAGACGATCTCGTCGCCGACCCGGACGCGGCCGGACGCGACAGTGCCGGCGTAGCCACGAAACTCCGGATCAGGTCGCACGACACGCTGAACCGGAAAGCGGAACGGTAGATCGCGCACCGCGGCCGCCACGTCCACCGCCTCGAGATGTGCGAGCAGGCTCGGGCCTTCATACCACGCCATACGTTGAGAGCGTCCCGCAATGTTGTCGCCATCACGCGCGACCACAGGTATCGCCACAACCGAATGGAAGCCGAGCGGTTCGGCGAACGCACGGAAATCGGCCACGATGCGGTCGAACGCATCCCGTGCAAATCCCGCCAGATCCATCTTGTTGACCACCAGTACGATGTGCCGGATGCCCATCATGCTGCAGATGTTGGCGTGGCGCTCACTCTGCTCGACGAGACCGCGGACTGCGTCGACCACGAGCACAGCCAGCTCCGCTTGCGAGGCACCCGTTGCCATGTTGCGCGTGAACTGCTCGTGCCCCGGCGCGTCGGCGACGACGAACGATCGCTTGGCGGTCTTGAAGAAGCGGGCTGCCACATCGATCGTTATGCTCTGCTCACGCTCTACCTCCAGACCATCGACCAGCAATGCGAAATCAAGCTTTTCGCCGAGTGTGCCATAAACTTTGGAGTCGGCAGCCAGCGATACCAGCTCGTCATCGAAGATCTGGCCCGCCTCGTGCAGAAGTCTGCCGAGAAGCGTCGACTTGCCGCTATCCACACCACCGCACGTGAGAAGTCGAAGCACGCCATATGCACTCTCGGCCTCGACGAGAGTCGCCGTCTCTTGGCGATCAAATCTGCTGGAGTCGTTCATCAGAAATAGCCTTCGTGCTTTTTCTTCTCCAGCGAGGCCGGTCGAGCGCTCCCGGTCGAGCGCCCATGCCGCTCGGAGATGCGCATCAGTGCCATCTCGGCAATTACCTGATCCACGTCCGCTGCATGCGACGCGTGCGCACCGGTGAGCGGATAGCATCCAAGAGAACGGAAGCGCACATGGCGCAACACGGGTGCTTCGCCCGGCCCCATCGGCAATCGATTGTCATCGACCACGATAAGCTGGCCGCTGCGTTCAACAACCGGCCGCTCAGCAGCGAAATAGAGCGGCGCAACATCAATGCCCTCTTGCTTTATATATTGCCACACGTCGAACTCGGTCCAATTCGACAAAGGGAATGCCCGGATAGATTCGCCTGCGTGAATTCGGGTATTGTAGAGCCGCCAGAGCTCCGGTCGCTGGCGGCGCGGATCCCAGGCGTGGTGGAAGTTTCGAAATGAGAAGACGCGTTCTTTTGCGCGGCTCACGTCCTCGTCCCGCCGCGCACCGCTGATACCGGCGTCGAACCCATAACTTTCGAAGGCCTGCTTCAACGCCTCTGTTTTCATGATCCGTGTATAGACGGCCTCATCGGCGCTAACTGGGTCGATACCCTCTCGCTCGCCTGCAGCGTTGGTATAGACGATCAGATCGACACCCGATCGCGCCGCCACAGCGTCGCGCCACGAGACGACCTCGCGGAAGTTCCAGCCGGTATCGATCATGAGCAGTGGGAATGGCGGCTTGGCCGGATAGAACGCCTTCATCGCCAGATGCAGCATCACACTGGAGTCCTTGCCGCCCGAATAGAGCAGGACCGGCCTCCGAAACTCTGCTGCCACCTCACGCGTGATGTGGATGGCCTCTGCCTCGAGTGTCTTGAGAAATGCCGTCATGATCGCTCTTTTGGCAGGAAATCCAGTTCTCAGAATAGGCCGACGGATCGCAACGCCGATCAGACTCCGTTAGCGGTGGCCATAGCACAATGGATGCACCGTTGCCTCGACCGAACCGATGAAAATCGGACCCACATTGTGCAAAAGTTGCGGCCGCTCCCGATGTCGGATTGACACAGAACGCCAAGGGTGGGGAAATAAACTCCCTGAACGGATAGTCCTCCCTGAGGCCAACTGATCGGAGCTTGGCGTTTCGGCCCAAGTCCCCTCGTAAGCGAGACACAAAAAATCCGCCATCGCCCAAGGTTTGCCTTCCGTGCCAGAGCCCTCCACCAATGATAGAACCTGGCTTCCACTGGAGACCGCGCAGAGCACACTCATCGCCATCACCGCGCTCACCGCAGCCGTTGCGCCACTGGGTCTCCCGACCATGGTGGCCGTCCTGGCTCTAGTCACGCTCGCACAGAACTGGCGAGAGGATCTGTCACCTTCTGCAATCGCACGGATACGGATGCGAGACCCAGCGGTTCTTGCAGCTATCACGTTTATCGTTTTTGCCACGGCAAGCACGACGTGGGCGCTACAGCCCCTTTACGCGCTCAAAAGCCTTGCACAAGCCGCATTGACGGGTTTGGGCGCAATGTATGTCGCGGGCACATTGAGCCGGCAGTTGAGGCGGCCAGGCCAGACAAGGCGCATCAGGTTCGTTCGCGCAGCACCGCTCGCGACCCTTTTCATCGGCCTATATTTTCTCCTCGAATTTCTGACCGGCAACGGCGTGACGCTCTTTTTCGCACGCAACGTCCCGGGCCTCTTCGATGGTTTCGAGAACACCTTTATCTATGACGCCACCGGAGGGCTCGTCGGCTTGGACGAAAGTTACTTCAATAGGATCTCTGCCGCTCTCGTTTTGCTGACCATCGGCATCGTCGCCGCGCTTCAGTTCTGGCCGCGCCGCGCATGGGGTTCAGCTTTTGGTGCGCTTGTCTGCATCGGCTCATTGGCTATTTGCCTCAAATCCGGCTCCGCAACCGCCCTTCTGGCTTTCGCACTTTCTGCACTGACATTCACTCTCGCACTCTGGTCATCAAAGCGGACCTCGCGATTGCTCCAAGTTGCATATCTGATCGCGATCATCACAGCGATTCCACTCTCCATGCTCCCCAAGGCGCTGGACATCGACGAGAACCCCGCTCTGCCGCCGAGTTTTCGCGAACGTGTGATCATCTGGAACGATGTTGCCGGGTTGGCGCTTGAGCGGCCATGGCTCGGAAACGGTGTGAAGTCTGTCAAATTCCTTCAGATACGGCCCAAGGTGCAGAGCGCGGCCGAAAACGCATCCAGCGACAGTTTGCGCACCTATGCCCATCCGCATAATGGATATCTGCAGGTATGGGTCGAGCTTGGCTTGGTGGGAGCAGCGTTGTTCGCTATCGCTGGCGCTTTGGCAATCAACGGCATTATGTTTCTGCCATACGCGATGCAGAAGTACGCACTCGCCCTCGCAACAGGAACATTGACCATGCTGGGGCCAGGTTGGGATCTGTGGCAACCATGGTTGATTGCGGCGATTGGTTTCGGCTGGATCGCTCTGATGTTGCTGCGTACCGAATTCGAGCTTGCCGACAATAACCCAACGCCCTCGCTAAACGCAGCACGACCTCTTGCGGGTGCGTCGTCTTCAGCGCGGTAGCCTGACTTTGGGGCGCAGTCGCGAGAGACCGGGAAGCGAGGCAAAGATCAAGCGCATATCCATCAGCGTATCCGCCCGCACCACATACTCCGCATCGACTTGAGCCAGCCTCTCTGGCTGTGACATGTCAATTCCATTAACCTGAGCCAATCCTGTAATGCCCGGATTTACACCAAAAATGCCAAGACTTCGCCGCGCCTCGATCAGCGCCGTCTGCGTTGGCAGGCACGGACGCGGCCCCACCAGACTCATGTCGCCTGCGAGAACGTTGAGCAGTTGCGGCAGCTCGTCGAGCTTCGTCCTGCGCAGCACCCAGCCGACACGGGTGATATCCGACTGCATGGAATAATGGGTTGCGCGCTCGGGCGCACCGACATGCATCGAACGGAACTTCAGGCAGTCGAATACTCGCTCGTCACGGCCGACGCGCCTTTGTACGAACACGGCAGGCCCCCGCGAATCAAGCTTGATGGCGATTGAAATCACGATCGCCAATGGCCACAAAAGCACCGTCCCGCCGAGCGCGCCGGCAAGATCGAGGAAACGTTTCATCGACATGTCTTCCCCCGCCCAGCGCAAAATGCCCGCAAGGCATCCCTCAGTTCAAGGTTCGGGCGCGAGATGCGCAAAGAACACGTCAGCCCGGCCTGCGGCCCAGTTCGTCATAGAACTTCTCGACGATCTTCCAATTGTAATCATGCGTGTAGGAACGAAGCACGGCTTGCCGAGCCCTTAGCCCCATCTGCTCCAGATCGCTCCGCCCGCATACCTCGAGCAAAGTATCGGCCAGAGCGACCGAAGAATTTGGCGCCACGCACCAGCCGCCTGTTGCCTCCGCAACAACCCTGCACCCTGGCACGCGCGTGGTAATGATCGGGCGACCGCATGCCGCCGCCTCGATCAGCGATTTGGGTAATCCCTCGCCACCCCGTGAAGGCAGCATCGCCAAATGATGGGATGCCCATAACGCGTTGATGTCGTGCACCCGGCCCACCCAGCGAACGCCGCCGTCCTCCTCGAATGCCCGCAGCTGAACCTCGCTTAGCGCTCTCGGATTATCGCCATCGAGCGGGCCGGCCAGCGTTAACGTCACGTTCGCCCCTCGCGCTCGTGCGAGCCTCACCGCCGCGACCGCGGTGTCGATCCCTTTCGACCAGATCATACGGGCAACCAGAGCGACGCGGAGAGGCCCGCGCGGCGGCATCGGCGACACCTTGAAATCGTCAGGATCGACCCCGGCCCCACCGAGCACCGTGGCACGCGATTGGCGAATCGCCGCCGACAAGCCATAGGCGTCGAGATCCTCGTCGTTTTCCGCCAGCCAGCGAACCCCGGGACCATCCGCAAAGGCCGTGCAGACGAGCCGCGATGCGCCACGTATAAGGTGGGCGCGAGGCGATCGCGCTGCGGCCGAGTAACCGCGCCCCGTTATGGTGTAGACACCGCGCCGCAGACCTGCCCTGCGACCAGCCATACTTCCGACCAGAATGCCGAACAGTCCGAAGCCATGCAGCAGCGATTCCGGACGTCGCCGCAGTTCCTGCGCGACGAGTGCGCTGGCACTGCCGTAGTCCGCAGGTGCAAGCCGTCCTCGGCGTGTCGGCAGCTCGATGAGCTCAAGCCCTTCGCCTGCCAAGGCATCGCGCGCCGCATTGATATGCGTCGCAAGCGCGACATCCCAGCCGATAAGCTTGGCCCGACGTGCAAGAAAGAGAAAGTGCGATTGGAAGAACCAATCGACGTTGGCAAGAAAAACGATCCGCATGGTACGCGCAGCGACCTGATCGCCCTCCTCTTGGCTATCCGCCGGACCGGTTGCCGACGCCGTTATGACGACCCCGCCGCGCCGCAACGCGTACGAAGCAAAAAGTAGACCGCACCTCTATTGCAGCATGAGCTCGCCGTCCGCTGCGGAATTGGCTTGGCTCACAGGCGGCGCGGCGTAGCCTTCGACGATCCGTTCCAGCGTCGCCAGAGCAAATGACACTTGGCGCATGCTTACCGCCGTCTTCAGGTTCTCCAGTCCACTGGCAAGAGCCAGCGCGTCGAGCTCCGGCTCGTGCGACTTCCAGATCTCCGGATGCAGCGTGGAAGAAATGCTGTGCTCCGACAGCACGAGTTCTTCGACCAGCTTCTCCCCAGCCCTAAGACCGATGTACTTGAGTTCGATGTCGCCCTCAGGATTGTCTGCAGTCCGTTCCTCGTAGCCCAGAAGTCTGATCATCGACCGCGCCAACTGGGCGATCTTCACCGGTTCGCCCATGTCGAGCACGAATACCTCCCCGCCCTCGGCCATTGCCGCGGCCTGCAGCACGAGATTGGTCGCCTCGCTCAGGGACATGAAATAGCGAACCACGTTCGGATCGGTGATCGTTACCGGGCCGCCAGCCCGTATCTGGTTGCGGAACAGCCCGAACACCGACCCCGAGCTCTCAAGGACGTTGCCAAACCGAACGACAGTGAAAATGGTGCTGCTTGCCTCGTTGGCGAGGGCCTGCACCACCAGTTCCGCCACTCTTTTGGTTGCGCCCATCACGTTCTTCGGACGCACCGCCTTGTCGGAAGAAACCAGCACGAAGCGCTTCACGCCATGTCCCATGCAAACACGCGCCAGACTCTCGGTCGCAAGCGCGTTGTTCGATATGCCGGCCAGTGGATGCTCTTCGACAATCGGAACATGCTTGTACCCCGCAGCATGGAACACCACGTTCACGTCATTGCCGCTCAGGACATCGCTAACGAGACTGGCATCACCGATGGAACCGAGGACCTTGACGAGTTCCGGCGGCGATTCCATCGCGGCCATCGCGGCGAGACACTCATTCTCGACCTTGAAAATTGCGAACTCGGATTGCTCCAGCAGAACAAGGCGACGAGGCGCCAGTTGGATGGCGTGAAGCGCAATTTGCGCGCCGATCGAGCCACCAGCGCCAGTAACCATGACGCTCTTGCCGCTGATCGCCGCAGCGAGCAGCGCCCGATCGGGTGGGGCTTCCGCCCTGCCAAGCAGATCGCGGCCCTCAACGCCCCGCAACTGCGCAAGGTTGACGCGCCCCAGTGCGAGCGATTCAAGATCCGGCATGACGCGGACGCGCAGATTGAACCTTTCCAAATCGCCAAGCACGCTGCGGTGTTCCGCCACCGATTGTCGAGTTGCCGCAATATAGATCTCCTCGACACCATACGCTTCGACGAGCGATGGAATGCGGTCGGGTCTGTAGACCTTGTGGCGCTCGATGAACCGGCCGGCCATCGTATTCTTGTCATCGATGTAGCCGATCAGCTTGCGGGTATTGCTGCGACTGGTAACCTTACCGAGTTGGATGGCTTCAGCCCCCACCCCATAGATGAGCACCGGGATGAGAGCTTGTGGCTGCCGCCAGCGTCGGCGTATGTCGATCCTGATCGTGCGGAACAGAGCTGCCGCCATCACGCGAAGCAGAACCACCGCCCCGGTCCCGGCAGGAATGTAGGCGAGCACCACCGAGCGTGGCACGCCATGCTGCCCGAACAGCAGCAGAAGCATCGACCAGAGCGCCGCTGAAATCGCCACGCATACCCCCAGCCGCAAGCCGCCATGAATCCCGAGGTATCGCGCAACAATGTGATAGCAGCGAAAAGCCAGAAATACGCCGATCGTCAGCAGCGGACCCATGACGATCATCAGGGCCGTCTCAAGCCGCTCTGGCGCAAACACGGCCCAATAACGCAGGCAGAGAAGTATCCACACGGTTGCAAGCAGCAGCACAAAGTCGGCAGACGCCAGTACGATCCGGCGCTTACGTCGCGGTAGGACTGCTACGACACGCAAAAGCCCTTCGAACAAAGAGCATCCCCCGCTACGACCCGATCAGGGCACCCAAAAGACCGCACGACGAACGCTACGGTCCCCATTCCCCATTGCGTACGGACCGAAAAAAGAATTAGCCGCCCTCCCGCCACGCCCCGATCAGCCACAACATCCGTTTACGGACTATAGCTGCCGCGGCTGGCGCCGGAACCTGATATAAATCTGGCTAACCCCTTCTCATTCTGGGCGATTGAGGCGGAAGAGCAGTACGTGCAGAGATATAATATATACTAATATCTAGGATGAGTACAGATAAACTATTTCCATCATTCGACATTGGCTCTGGTCGAAATGACGGCATGTGATTTGCTTGTTTTCATAGCCTGGGCGAGGAGTTGAGCCATCGCAGGGGCAACCGTCCCGAACCGCCCTATAATTGGCCCTTACCAGCCCGCAGCCCCAACAGAATTGTGCAAGGTGCCCAGCATGATCGATCGACCACCTGTGATCTACCCTGTCATCCTTTCAGGTGGATCGGGAACGCGGCTCTGGCCGCTATCGCGGGCGATGCACCCCAAACAGTTCATCCACTTTTTCAATGGCCAGGGGGCGAGCTTCCTCGGCGCAACCCTGCGTCGTCTCGCCCCTGGCAAAGGTTTCGCCGCACCGATCCTGATGTGCAACAACGACCACCGGTTCTTGGTCCGCGAGGAGCTCCACAAGGCCGGCATCGAGCCCAAGGCAATCATTCTTGAGCCGACAGCCCGCAATACGGCTCCCGCCATCGCGGTGGCCGCACTTGCAGCGTGCACAGACAACCGTGATGCGATCATCGCCGTCATGCCGTCCGATCATATCGTCAAGGATGAGGCGACATTCGTTGACGCGGTCCTGCGGGCCGCATCGATAGCAGCAACCGGACGACTCGTACTGTTCGGCATTAAGCCGGTCGAGCCCCACACTGGATATGGCTACATCCGCCGCGGCGATGCCATCCAGGGCTTCGCAGGGCGCGCCTATGCCGTTGGCGGCTTCACAGAGAAGCCGGATCGCGCCACCGCCGAGAATTATCTGTCGAGCGAAGACTACTTCTGGAACAGCGGCATTTTTGTCCTGCACGCCGCTACTTTCCTTGACGAGATGGCGCGACTGGCGCCCGACATTCTCGATGCCGCGCGCACGGCCTACGCAAAACGTACCCAGGACATTGGCTTTGAACGTCTGGAACCTGCTGCCTTCGCCCGGTCCCCCGCCATTTCCATTGACTATGCGGTGATGGAGAAGACGAGCCGGGCAGCCATGCTGCCCATCGACGTCGGCTGGAACGACGTCGGCTCCTGGTCGTCGCTGTGGGAAATCGCCCCGCGCGACGAGAAGGGCAACTATGCGAACAGCGATGCAATACTGGAGGATACCACCAACTGCTACGTTCATTCCGAACGCTCACTTGTCTCCACCATCGGTGTCCACGATCTCGTCATCGTCGACACCCCCGATGCTCTGCTGGTTGCCGATCGCAATCGCGCCCAGGACGTGTCAAAGGTGGTCGAGCATCTCAAGCGAAGCAATCGCAAGGAGCATGAGCAGCATCTGCGCAATCTGCGCCCGTGGGGATTCTTCGAGACGCTGTCGCTCGAACCGCGCTTTCAGGTGAAGATGCTGCACGTCAAGCCGGGCGGCAAGCTGTCCATGCAGATGCACCATCACCGCTCCGAGCACTGGATCGTCGTCAAGGGCACAGCAAGAGTCGTCATCGGCGACGAGGAGAAGCTCGTTCGCGAGAACGAAAGCGTCTACATTTTCGCCACACAGTGGCACCGCCTCGAAAACCCGGGCAAGGTACCGCTCGAAATCATCGAGGTGCAGATTGGCACCTATCTCGGCGAGGATGACATCATCCGCGCAGACGATGTCTACAACCGCTCCGCCGACGAAACGAAATAGGAGTGGCCGGCCGGCCGCAAAGATCGCGAACAGGGCCGGGGCGGATTTCTGCCTCGGCCCTGTCTATTGAACACCCCCAGCCGACGGCGCACCGCCCACAGCTTGCCATCGCCGGCTGATGCCACTACCAAACGGAGAAAGACCTGAGACAAATCCGGAACTGACCCATGGCTGCGGACCCCACCGAGCACCCGATTCTCGTTACCGGCGTAGCCGGATTCATCGGTATGTACGTCGCCAAGGCGCTGATCGAGGCGGGAGAGAACGTCGTCGGAATCGATAATCTCAACGCCTATTACGATCCTTCGCTCAAGCGGGCACGCCTCGAAGTTATCCGCAGCCCCCGCTTTGCCTTCCATGAGTTCGACCTGGCGCAGCGCGACACCGTCGAGCGCTTCTTCAAGGAGGTCACGCCCCGTATCGTAATCCATCTGGCCGCGCAGGCGGGCGTACGATACTCCCTCATCAATCCCGCCGCCTACATCGATTCGAATCTTGTAGCCTTCGGCAACATCCTCGAAGGCTGTCGCCACAACAACGTGCAGCATCTGGTCTATGCGTCATCGAGTTCCGTCTACGGGACCAACGTCAAGATGCCATTCTCCGTGCACGACAACGTCGACCATCCCGTCAGCCTCTATGCCGCCACCAAGAAGGCAAACGAGTTGATGGCTCATACCTACTCACACCTGTACGGACTGCCGACCACCGGCCTGCGCTTCTTCACCGTCTATGGCCCCTGGGGACGGCCTGATATGGCACCAATGCTGTTTACGAAGGCGATTCTTGAAGGCAAGCCGATCGATGTCTTCAATGAAGGCAGGATGTCGCGCGATTTCACCTTCATCGACGACATCGTGACCGGCGTCATGCGTGTCGCAGCCCAACCGGCCCGTCCATCGGAGAATTATGATCCCGCCAATCCCGACCCGGGCTTGAGCCACGCGCCCTACCGCGTCTACAACATTGGCAACAACACGCCGGTGCCGCTCATGACATTTATAGAGACACTTGAAAAGGCGATCGGCCGCGAGGCCGTCAAGAACATGAAGCCAATGCAGCTAGGTGACGTTCCCGCAACCTATGCCGATATCGATGACCTTGTGCGCGATTTTGGCTATCGGCCGCGCACCGATCTCGTCGACGGCATCAAGGCGTTTGTGGACTGGTACCGCGACTTCTATAAAGTCTGACGCCACAATGGTCAGCTGCGACTCAACTTACGCAGGTCCAGCAGAGTCCGCCGCCGCTGGCACTTTGAGGCATCCGCCTAAATCGCGTTCATGTTTGACGGAAACATGGATGCGATCCAGCACCTTTCTTTGAGCCATGTTTTTCACGCTGAACCGCTGCACACTTCAGCTAAACATGCTCCAGGACACCAGGGACCAGGGTGAAGCCATGCGCCTCCTGCGCGTACTGAAAGAACTTCCAAGCCGTATCACCATCGCCGCGGCGCCGATACTCCGCTTCCTGTCAGCCCTTTTCCTGCTTCTTGCCGTAATTCTTTTCGTTGCCGGCATGACCCAGCAGGGCACGCACACATCGACTGCCGCGCATTGGCAGGCAATATCGCCGTCATCGTTCACAGCGTTCGAGACGAGCGTCACGCAAAAGCTTGGAGCTTGGGCCTGGGATCCGGTCCTGCTCAGCCTACTGGGGCTTCCCGCCTACGTTCTGTTCGGCGGCCTGGCGCTGATCAGCGGCATAGCCGGCCGCCGCCGTCGCGTCGTCAATGTCTTCATCAACTGACGCTCAATCGCCCGAACCGAGAACAGCCTCATCATCTCGGCTCGAACGCCCGGCAGCCCGGCGACGTCTTGAATTGCTCTTCAAAGCACCAAGACTCACTGGACCCCACGCAGGGCATGGCCGCACATCTGATGCAATGCCGACCCGAAACCTGCGGCAAAGCAAGTTGGGCTGAAGCGTGCAGCCGTTCAGCGCAACAAAAACATGCCCAAACCATCGGATCGCGTCATGTAGCTTTTTCCATCAAACATGAACACGGCCTAAGTTGGCTGCATCATATCCCCGAGAATCCCGAAGCCGACCAGAATGACGAGACCGAACACCAGCATGGCCATCAAGCGCGCGTGCTTGCGATTGAGTTCGCGCATCTCGATTTCGTCTATGGAATGTCTTTCGCGCGGCCCGGACACGATACCGAGCACTTTCTTGGGATATGAGCGGCGCACATTTCCGGCATCGATAATTTCGACACCCGCTCTGTTGGCAATCCGTTCCGCAATTTCGACATATGGGAATGCGGGATCGACATTAGCCTCGTTGACATAGCCGAGCCGGATCTTTTCGCCGCTCTTGGTTAGGATGCGTGCCCCTTTGAGCATCATCGGCGCCCAGATGCCACCGTAGACTTCGCGGCGCATCTCGATGGCCGAAATATCCTTGTAGGGGATTTCATGCGTCTGATAACGCAACATCGGCTGTGCGCCGCGGCCCGAAGGAAGCGTCAGGCGAACCGCCATGTTGCCGAGCTCGACCCGCGAGCGGACCGAATGCAGCAGCTCCACGAACACCAGGAACATGACGACGGCGAAGCCCGCTGCAATCACGATGAGACCGATGGTTCCTTCCCACAGACCTTGGCTTATACGCGACCACAGCATCGGCCCAAGGCTGACGAAGAAGGGCAGCAAAAGCAGGAAGATGAACGAAAAGGCGACCCTTCGGCCACCACTTGCGCGATAGATGATGCGCTCGCCGACCGGTTGGCCGGGGATTTGCTCGGTTGATCGAATAGCTGGCTCACCGAGTACCGAAGCAAGGCCGTCGCCTGGCCGGGCAACATTTGCGTCAGACATGAGATAGGCTCCCCTCGAACGTCGCGGTCAGTTTCCCCCCGCCGCGTTGCTATCCTCCCTCCGTCGCCACCAGATCGCTACTCTCGCGAAAAAGTGAGGCACGAACTGGGCGGACCGAACAAAATCGTCCCCTATATTGAGACGTGAAAGCCACCGGCAGATCCGGAGAAACGAACCCATGTTTTTCATGAAAAAGTCCGTGATGCCAACACCCGACACAGCGTTGCCGGGCCGCGCCGCCCCGATCCCGACAGCAGACCGCCATTTCGTTCTGGGTCACGCCCTCAAAGGGCCCTACCCCGAAGGTCACGAGAAGGCGATGTTCGGCCTCGGTTGCTTCTGGGGGGCAGAGCGAAAGTTCTGGCAGCTTGGTGAGGGGATCTGGAGCACCGCGGTTGGCTATGCGGCAGGGCTGACGCCAAATCCCACCTATGAGGAAGTCTGCACCGGCCTGACCGGCCATAACGAGGTTGTTCTGGTGATCTACGATCCAACCAGGATTTCCTATGAGATGCTGCTCAAGACGTTCTTTGAAAGCCATGACCCAACCCAGGGCATGCGTCAGGGCAACGACGCCGGCACGCAGTATCGCTCGGGCATTTATTGGTTCACCGATGCGCAGCGCACTGCAGCGCAGGCCGCCCGCGATGCCTATCAGCCATTGATCGCCACACGTGGGTTTGGCCGGATCACGACCGAGATTTTGTCCGCGCCCGAGTTCTATTTCGCGGAGGACTATCATCAGCAGTATCTGGCCAAGGTGCCGCATGGCTACTGCGGCCTGGGCGGGACGGGAGTATCCTGCCCCATCGGCACCGGCGTGCCGCACCAGATGGGATGACCGGACCGGACCGTACACCCGGCCCTTGAAAGAGAGCGTCGCAATCCGTGCGCGCGGCTGTCGCATGGGCAACACGCCGGTTCGGGAGCAAGGATGCGCACCCCCGAGCCCACGCGCAGCATGCCGCTGCAAGGCTGACGCGGGTGCTGACCGGAGCACCGGCCGGTCGATGAGAATCAGCCATGCTGGCTCACCCCTTCGACCCTGAAAGAATAGATCGTGTCATCGGCGAGTTGGCCGAGCACGGCTTTGGCGTCCTGATCGATGCCATCGCCGCGCCACTCATCGACCGGCTCATCGCCGACTGCAAAGCACGTGAGGCATCTGGAGACATGGAGCGCGCCGCCATCGGCCGCGAAGATTCGCACCAGCTCGAAACCCGTATTCGACAGGCCAACGCCGCTTGGCTCGATGGCCGTACCGATGGCGAGGCTGCATTTATCGCACTGGCCGAGCAACTCCGCACGGCCATCAACAGACGCCTATTCCTTGGGCTTTTCGAGTTCGAAGCCCAGTTCCTGACATATCCCCCCGGCGGCTTTTATAAGCGCCACCTCGACAGCCTGCGCGGCACCCGCAATCGGATTGTCTCGCTGGTGCTTTACCTGAACACGGACTGGCAGCCCGAACATGGTGGCGAGCTTGACCTTTGGACCGCGCCTGACGATACCGGAATGCCTGCCGCCACCGTGCTCCCACGCGCCGGCACGATGGCGCTGATGCTGTCCGAGGAGATCTCGCACGCGGTTCGGCCGGCAAACGCCACCCGCCGGGTCATCGCTGGCTGGTTCCGGGTCAACGCTTCGACTGGCGAGCGTATTGATCCCGCCCGCTGAACCTTGACCGAGCGCACCATCCCGTAAGTCGCTGACCTGCTCCAGGGCACAGGATGTGGCTACATGGATCGGCGCGACATGAGCACCGCGCTAATCACTGTTGCGCTTTGCGCTGCAAGAGTTTTGCCCGCGGCACGCCCGAAATATCGATGATGTGTTGCGATCGCTCGATACTCGTCTTGACCAGCTCCGCCTCGTCCTGCGTCGACGGTCCACCGGCGGCCTCGAGCACCACACGGCATTCCTTCGGCATTTCGGCCAGCGTGATCGGCGGTTTCGGCGGCGTCGGCTTGGCATCCTTCGGCTTCGGCGGCGCTGGCCGCGTCAGGCGCTTGAACCAGTAATCGAGTTCCTTGCCACAGCCGTCATCACCATCTGGCGCCGGCTGCCGGAGGCAATCTTTTGAATCCTTCGGGCAGCCGATCCGCACGTGGAAGTGATAGTAGTGACCGAAGTACGGGCGCACCTTGCTGAGCCATTTCCTGTCCGTGCCGGCTGCCTCGCACAGCTGCTTCTTGATCGCCGGATGCACCAGGATGCGCTCGACCTCCGGATAGGACGCCGCGCGCTTGACGACACGGACATGACTGGGCGTAAACGCGGTCGGATCGATCTTCGTCGGCTCCAGGATCATCGAGGTCGCCGACAGCGTCTCGCGCTCGCGACGTGACAGGCGCCGCCCGGGCATTGGCGTGAACCAGATGTCGGCATCCAGGCCCACTTGATGGCTCGCATGTCCTGTCAGCATCGGTCCGCCGCGCGGCTGCGAAATATCTCCGACGAGCAGCCCGGACCATCCGTCATCCTTCTGAACTTCTTTTGCGAAGCGTTCGAGCAACGCAATGAGATCGGGATGCCCCCAGTTGCGATTGCGCGACAGCCGCATCGCCTGCCATGCGGGCCCATCGATCGGCAGCGCCTTCGCGCCAGAAAGGCATCCGCGAGAATAAAAACCGATCGAACGGGCAGCGAGTGGCGCTGCAGACTTCACCGCACCGAATAACAGCTTGGCCGCTGGCGGATGCCTCTTGTCGGCCGGCACCTCGGGCTTTGCTGATGGAACCGGCGGCTGGCCTACTGCCGGTTCCGCGACTGGGTCCGCTGCAATCGTGGCCTTCGCCACGACCTCTCCCGCAGCACTGTCGGCGCGCGCCGTAGCCTGATCGGCATCGATTGCCAAGACAGCTTGCGATGTCTCGGCAGGAGGCACCGCAACCCGAAGCGGTACAGGGGGTGCACTGACCGAGGAATGAGACTCGGCCGTAACGGGTAAAGCAATGGGAGGCTGTGCGTCGCTCGCCTTTGCGATCACCGCACCGCTTGCATCCCTTTCCATCCGTGCAGGCGATGCCTCATCATGTGGCAACGCTAGCGGCAGCGCCGACTTCTCATCGGCCACTTGTGCAGTCTTGCCCGCATTTTTGGGTAAGCTGGCCCCGGATTGTGACGGCGTCATAGGCGGGATGCGCACATCATCAAGGCCGCGCCGCGCGCCCTCACCCAGCAGACTGGGCCGGATCGCCGGACGCGGTGCGGGCGCATCCAAGTGTTCCGGTTCCTGATGCGAATTCGATGCTGTCAGAATAGGCTTGAGGATGTGCCGGTCGATCAAGGTGTAGGCGCGGCTCGCCGCAGTGTGCGTGGCGGCCCCCAAGCGCGCATAGCCCTCTCGTGGCATGACCACCAGAGCGGCCGCTGCACCGAAGACCATCACTGCGCGCGCCATGCGCCCCACAACGCCTCCTTCCGCCTCCCGACAGCAACAATGTGACAGTTTCTACCGACGCACGCCACCGCATGAGCTTATAATCGTCTTTGGCGAAATTGGGGTGGCAACATCAGTTCGCCTCAGCCCCCTCGCCGACCGAGCCGCAGCCGCGCCGGTGAATCGTTTTGGTATGGCGAAAGAGCGATCGTCACGCCTGATGCCTTTTCCGGCAACGGACCATACGTTCCAAACAGCCGTTCCCAGATCGAAAGATCGAGGCTCCTGAAGAATTCTTCCAGCTTCGGAACGCCACTCATCCTATGTGATTGGCCGTTGACGTGGACCACCCATTGGCGTCAGTGCGGCAGCATGCTTCGCAGGTGAGAAATGATGCAGGGGAATAGTGCCGGCATGAGCGCGATCGAGCTTTTGAGCGAACCCCCACCCCACCGGAACGCCCTCGCCTGGCTTTTGCTTGCTCACGGCGCCGGCGCACCAATGACGAGCCCGTTCATGAACACAATAACGGCGCTGCTTACCGCCCGCGGGATAGGTGTTTCCCGGTTCGAGTTCGCCTACATGGCGCAGCGCCGGACCGGCGGCAACCGCCGCCCGCCGCCCAAGGCTGAGCGTCTGGCGTCTGAATTCATCGCAGCCATGGCGGCGCTCGATGACCTTCCGGAGCGATATGGCGCTCCGCTCTTCATCGGCGGCAAATCCATGGGTGGACGCGTTGCCACGCTCGTTGCCGACGCCTTGTTCGCCGAGGGCCGGACGATCGGCGCCGTCGCCCTCGGTTATCCATTCCATCCACCGAAGAAGCCCGATACCCTGCGCACTGTCCACCTCGAAGTCCTGCAAACACCATTGCTGATCGTGCAGGGTGAGCGCGATCCGTTCGGCACCCGCGCCGAGGTCGAGAGCTACCCGCTCTCTCCCAACATCTCGATCGCATGGGCGAAGGATGGCGACCACGACCTCAAGCCGCGCGCCGGTCAAGGCACAACCCACAAGGCAAACATCGCCGCAGCCGCGGATCAAATCGTCAGATTTGTTGCAGGCTTCGCCTCCTGAGCCCACGTGGCTTGCATCGACCCGAACCGTCCTTCGTACCGATTTCGAATTCTCGCCTGCTAAACCATCCGCTGACGCGCCGTCGCCGCGCGCTCCAGTGCCGCACAGGTCAGTTTGTCGAGCAAAAGAGCCTCCGCCAGCAGATCGAGAAACCGGATTTCCTCCGAAGCGATGCGCCGGTCGCTCGCCGCCACTTCCGCCGAAAGGAGATAAGCTGTCTCGCGCAATTGCTCCGGCAGGCCCGCCGTAATGAGATCGAGCACGCGCCGCATGCCTCCGTCCTTTGCCAGCATCGCGGCGCACTCACGCGACTCGTCCACGAGCCACATTTCGTCATAGTCGCGAAACACAGGCAACTCCCGCACGATGGCACCGATACGTCTCAGCTCGACATCCGTCATCGCCCTGTCGACCGCAGAGACGGTGATCATTGCGTAGATTAAAGCTTGTTGGGGTTTCAGAAGTGTCTGCATCTACTCCTCGCAATTTGCACCGGCACCTAAGCCCAAGTTCGCTGGCGCGTAAAGCTCGGTCAATGGTCCATACGCCCGCCCTGCTGCGCTGAGTCAGAAGCCGGATTTTGAGCAAGCCCTGATTGACGCGCCCGGGGCCTGTCAATAGGGTGCCGCAGCCTCGGAGCCGCACCAATGTCCTCGCCCCGGGCACCCGTCCGAACCGCCTCATTCGATCCACCTCGCCCGGAAGCCTCCGGCAGCGATGGCACGACCCAGAGAATTGATATGACGACCGCCGTCGAAACCTTTCCAGCCGCCCTTCTCGACAATGCCAAGGCATGGCCGTTCGAGGAGGCGCGCCGCCTCATTAAGCGTCTCGAAAAGATGCCGGGCGGCCTGGACAAGACCGTCATATTTGAAACGGGTTACGGCCCTTCCGGGCTGCCGCATATCGGCACCTTTGGCGAGGTGGCCCGCACAACGATGGTCCGCCACGCCTTCGAGGTGTTGACGGGGCGTAGTGGCAAGACGCGACTCATCTGCTTTTCCGATGACATGGATGGCTTGCGCAAGGTCCCCGACAATGTCCCCAACAAGGAGCTGCTGCAGGCCGCGCTCGAAAAGCCGCTGACCAGCGTGCCAGACCCGTTCGGCACACACGAGAGCTTTGCGCACCATAACAATGCGCGCCTGCGCAGTTTTCTCGACCGGTTCGGCTTCGACTACGAATTCATGTCGGCGACGGCGTGCTATCGGTCCGGCATGATGGATGCAACGCTCCTGAAGATGCTCGCCGCCTACGATGATGTGATGACGATCATCCTGCCAACGCTCGGGCCCGACCGTCAGGCCACCTATTCACCGTTCCTCCCGGTCTGCCAGCGTACCGGGAAGGTGCTGCAGGTTCCGATGATCGCGCGAGATGTCGAAAAGGGCACTGTGACCTATATCGACCCCGAAACCGGAGAGCAGATCAAAACCCCCGTCACCGGTGGCCGCGTCAAATGCCAGTGGAAGGCGGATTGGGCCATGCGCTGGACCGCACTCGGCATCGATTACGAAATGGCAGGCAAGGACCTGATCGATTCGGTGACGCTCTCGTCGCGCATTTGCAGGGCATTGGGTGGCACGCCTCCAGAGGGATTCAACTATGAGCTGTTCCTCGACGAAAAGGGCCAGAAGATCTCCAAATCGAAAGGCAACGGTCTGACGATCGAGGAATGGCTGACTTATGCCAGCCCCGAAAGCCTTTCACTTTTCATGTACCAGAAGCCGAAGGCAGCAAAGCGCCTCTATTTCGATGTGATCCCGCGCACCGTCGACGACTATCTGCAGTATATCGCCGCCTATCCGGGCCAGGAGGAAAAGCAGAAGCTCGATAATCCCGCCTGGCACGTTCATTCGGGCAGACCGCCAGAGGCCGAACTGCCGATAACCTTCGCATTGCTCCTGAATCTTGTCGCCGCCTCCAACGCGCATGACAAGGACGTGCTCTGGGGCTTCATCCGCCGCGTAGCGCCAGGAGCGACAGCGCAAGAGCATCCACTGCTCGACCATCTGGCCGGATATGCCGTGCGCTACTACGAGGACTTCGTCGCACCGACCAAGGTCTTCCGCGCCCCAACCGACCCCGAGCGAACCGCACTCGAAGCGCTGGACAAGGCATTGGCCGCGGCGCCCGCGGATGCCGATGCGGCGACACTGCAGAACATTGTCTACGACGCCGGTAAAGAGAATGGCTATGCCAAGGAGAATCTGCGCCAATGGTTCCAGGCGATCTATGAAGTGCTTCTGGGATCGAGCCAGGGTCCCCGCTTCGGCTCTTTCATCGAACTCTACGGCATCGACAACACCCGCGCGTTGATCGCCAAGGGCTTGTCTGGTGAGCTCGTCAAGGCAGGATAGCCGCAATGGCGTTCCGCTCGCGCGAAGATGGTTGCTCACGCGGAGCCTTTATCGCGCCGCTGCCGCGATCTCGACCACGGACGGCGCGATCGGCTTGCCAGTCAGCGCCCGCTCGTCCTCCGGCAGGACGTCCAGGCTTGGCCACAGCCCTGTGATTACGGTACGCGCATATCCGTTGGCATGACCGGAACGCCGCATGTGAGCTGCCGCCGCAACGTGATCATACGACAGTCGAGCGGTCGAGAGCCGGATCGTGTCCCGCGTCCTGTCGCGCTCGATGAGGCCATACCATACCGATGATGTGCCATCGTTGGCTGGCATTCCCACCACGCCTGCATTGAACCAGATGCCCGCGGGGCGCAACGCGATGAAGGGCAGTCCACTATGCCCGCTGATGGTGATTTCGGCGCCCGATTGTCCGATCTCCTCATCGATCACATCGGACTGCGATGCAAACACCCAGCGCGCGGTCTCTCGGCAACCGCCGTGAACGACGCGGAATGTGCGCCCCGCCCAACGGAACATCAGCGTTTCGGGTAGCCCCGCCATCCATTGCCGCACATCATCGCCGACGAGTTGATCGGCATAGGAGTACCATCCCATCGACTGTCGCGAGCATGCCGAGCCGTCCTCAAAATTGCAGCCGCAGTCCGACGAACGTTGCGCCAGGCTTTCTTCGCAGTTGCCTTTGATGACATGGCAGCCGGAGCGCCGCACCAGCGCCACCGTCTCGACGGGCTCCGCGCCGTAGGCCACCGTATCGCCAGTACAGATGATCCGCTCGCCGGGAATGCCCCGGCGCGTTGCCTCTGCGAAGACCGCAGCGGTTGCACGCACGTTCGAATAAGGGCCTCCGAAAACAAGAACCGGATCGTATCCTTCGAATTCGAGCATTGATCGCCAACCTCCTGGAGCGCGCCGGCAGCACGCAATGCGCCGACGTCGAGGATTGCCGAGGCTGTGAAAATGCGCAACCCGTGGGACGTCACGAAGAGCTCAGTGCCCGACCACTACCCCATTGCACCGCCTTGCCTGAGGCTTGTGGGGGTTCATCTTGAGTTAATGACGGCAGCTGCGAGTTAAATCATGGCCTGGAAGCTTCGGTCGGCTTTGCAGGCGCGCATGGCGATGCGTTTGAACTCTTTGAGCTTGCAGAAGACGTTTTCGATGAGGTGACGCCATTTGTAGATCTCTGCATCGGGCGGGATGGGGATGGCACGCCGCGGATGCTGCGAGATGACGATCTTCGCGCCCCGCCGTTGTGGCCTGCTCTATTTCTTTGTTCGAGAGCCTCAATCATGGCTTCGATGCCAGTACGATTGCGGGCATTGCGTACTTGGTCTTGCAATCGCTGGCGCCTCCTATAGCCGCGGCGAAGGCGATAAGCCTGTCTTCGGTTTTTTGCGATCGGCAATGCCTTACCGGTTGGGTCGGAAGGAAACATGAGTATTCAACAACAAAATCAACGCGTCCGCCACAATCATCGAAGCTCGTTTACATAATATCCGTATTCTTAACTTATTTTGATATCAAATTACTAGAATTAATTAAGTATTAATTGCTGCCTTCATGCCAATATTCCATATATTTACTTTTTATTCTTGATGCACGCTTCGATTCAATTCACTCATCTTGAGCCAATTTCAGCGCCGATTTCATATATTATTTGAACTAGACATTTCATAACCATCGCCATTAAAGTTCGCTGACTTTGGAACGGCGCAAGACGGCGCCGCCAATTTTCTCCGAGATCGGCGGGTGGTCGTCGCACGGGCAGGGTGCCTGGACGTGCCGTACCGTCGTGTCGCATCGGAGCGGCGCTGGCAGGGCGCCGACTTTCATCGCGGAGACAGAGGTTCAGATGTCGGCTTTAGAAAAACTCCCCATCCTCAACGGCGATTCGCAAGATTTCGGCGCCAATCCCCTGGCCCGGCGCAAAACGGACAACTACCAAAAGGAGTACGTGCAGAGTTTCGTGGAGAAATGGGACAGTCTGATCGACTGGAGTGCGCGCGCTCAGAGCGAGGGGCAGTTCTTTATCGATATGCTTCGTGCGCGGGGTAAAACCAAGGTTCTCGATGTCGCCACAGGCACCGGTTTCCATTCCGTGCAACTCCTCAAGGCCGGCTTCGACGTGACCAGCGCGGACGGCAATGCGGAGATGCTTTCGAAGGCGTTCGAAAATGCGCGCGACCATGGCTTCGTTCTCAGGACCGTGCACGCCGACTGGCGTTGGCTCAATCGCGATATTCACGGCAAGTACGACGCCATCATCTGCCTGGGCAATTCCTTCACACACCTGTTCCAGGAACGCGACCGGCGCAAGGCGCTTGCGGAGTTCTATTCGGCGCTGAAACACGACGGCATTCTCATACTCGACCAGCGCAACTACGATTCCATCCTCGATGTTGGCTTCGATTCGAAGCACAAATTCTACTACTGCGGCGAGGACGTGGTTGCCGAACCCGAGCACATCGACGAGGGCCTTGCCCGATTCCGCTATTCCTTCCCCGACGGATCGACATTCAATCTCAACATGTTTCCGCTGCGTAGATCCGAAGGGCGCCGGCTGATGAAAGAGGTCGGCTTCCAGCGCATCACGACCTATGGCGATTTCCAGGAAACCTATGACGAACACGACCCCGACTTCTTGATCCACATCGCCGAGAAGACCTATGTCACAGAATAAGCCGCAAAACCCCGTCGCCCTCGCCGAAGCCTATTACGACAGCGATGACGCCGACGCGTTCTATCGCGAGATCTGGGGCGGAGAGGACATCCATATCGGCCTTTACGATCCGACTGATCTCGATATCGCGACAGCGAGCCACGCAACGGTGGTCAAACTCGCTCAGTTGATCGACAACCTTGGTGAGGAAACGCACGTTCTCGATATCGGTTCTGGATATGGCGGGGCGGCGCGCTACCTTGCCAAGACCTACGGCTGCCACGTTACATGCCTCAACCTTTCGGACGTTCAAAACGCCTATAACGAGAAGAGGAATCGCGAACAGGGGCTCAGCTCTCTCGTTCGCGTTGTGCACGGCAACTTCGAATCACTGCCGTTCCAGCCGGGCACGTTCGATGTCGTCTGGTCGCAGGACGCGATCTTGCATTCGAGCAATCGGGCGAAGGTTCTGGCTGAAGTGGTGCGCGTGCTCGCGCCGGGTGGTCAGTTCGTCTTCACCGACCCGATGCAGGCCGACGATTGCCCGCAGGGCGTGCTGCAACCGATTTTCGACCGGATCCACCTTGCAAGCCTCGGATCGCCGGCCTTCTACCGCAACGAACTCGACAAGCTCGGCATGAAGGAGAAGACCTTCGTTCCTCTGCTTCAGCATCTGGAGCTTCACTACGCGCGCGTCGGCGAAGAACTCGCAAGGCGGCGCGCAGATATCGAGGCGCACGGCAGCGCAGAATACGTCGAGCGCATGTTGGCGGGCCTCAAGAACTGGGTGAATGGCGCGCAGGCCGGACATCTGATGTGGGGCATGTTCCACTTCGTCAAGCGTTGAGGCTTTGAACCGGAACGCCGCCCAGTGCCCCGGAAGACCTCGCACGGGTTTTCCGGGACACATCGATCGGCAAGGAGTTGTGATTGAGCGGAACAACGGACACACGCGCGGCCGATGCGACTGGACGGAACGAAGCCCACGGCTATGTCGTCGGTCAGGACAACATTGAGGTTCTGGGCCTCGATATCCATAACCCCGTGTTCGTTATTTCAGCGCTGCTTATCGTCGGTTTCGTGACGCTGTCGCTCATCTTTCAGACACAGGCGAAGGATTTCTTCCTGACGCTGCGGCCCTGGCTGACCACGAACTTCGACTGGCTTTTCCTGCTGACAGGAAACGTGATCGTTGCAACCTGTCTGCTAGTGGCAGGGTCGCCGCTCGGAAAGGTGCGGCTCGGGGGGCCGCAGGCGCGTCCCGACTATTCCAATTCCGCCTGGTTCTCGATGCTTTTTGCCGCAGGCATGGGTATCGGCCTCATGTTCTTCGGCGTTCTGGAGCCGATTTATCATCTCCAATCGCCACCTCTCGGCATCGATATCAACGATACGGAGACAGCACGACGCGTGGCCATGGCGGCGACGATCTTCCACTGGGGGCTGCACCCGTGGGCGATCTACGCGCTCGTCGGCCTGTCGCTCGGCGTGTTCGCGTACAACCGGAATCTGCCGCTCTCGATCCGGTCCGCATTCTATCCGTTGCTGGGCAAGCGGATCTTCGGCTGGCCCGGACACATCATCGATACGCTTGCGGTCTTCGCGACGCTATTCGGGCTGGCCACATCGCTGGGCTTTGGCGCATCGCAAGCCGGCGCCGGCATCGACTACCTGTTCGGCATTCCAGCGACGCTCGCCAACAAGATCCTGCTCATCATCGCGATTACCTCGATTGCCATCGCTTCGGTCGTATCGGGGCTCGATGCGGGCGTGAAGCGATTGAGCGAACTCAATATGGTGCTCGCGCTGGCGCTGCTGGCGTTCGTCATTCTGGCCGGCCCGACGACCGTCATACTCAAGACAGCATCACTCGCCGTTATCGACTACGTCTCCTACCTTCCGGCCTTTAGCTCGTGGTGGGACAGGGCCAACCCGGCATTCCTTCACGACTGGACGAGCTTCTACTGGGCTTGGTGGATCTCGTGGTCGCCGTTCGTCGGGATGTTCATCGCCCGCATATCGCGAGGGCGGACGGTGCGCGAGTTCGTGATTGCCGCGTGCCTTGTGCCGCTGGCGGTCTCCATCGTGTGGATGAGCGCTTTGGGCGGGACAGCGATCCACCAGCTTCTCGCCGACGGCTATCAGGCGGTGGCGGAGAACGTCACCAACAACACGCCGGAGCTGTCGCTCTACAAGATGCTGGAGCCGCTGCCCTACGGGCATATCGCGTCGTTCGTTGGGATCGTTCTGGTGATCGTGTTCTTCATTACGTCGTCGGATTCCGGCTCCCTTGTGATCGATACGATCACCGCCGGGGGCAAGCTCGAAGCTCCGGTCGCACAACGCGTGTTCTGGGCGTCATTCGAAGGGCTGGTGGCGATCGCCCTTCTGGTCGGCGGCGGCCTGCAAGCTCTTCGCGCGGCATCGATCTCGACGGGCCTGCCCTTCGCGCTCGTGCTTCTCCTGATGTGCGTGAGCCTGGTTGTCGGCCTCAGACAGGAGCTGCGGCACATGTGAGATTGCCGTCCTCCTCTCAAAAGACGGAAGGATGCCGTCGGGTTTCCATCTCAGCCGATCAGACTACAGACGCAAACGCCGCCGGAGTTTATCTCCGGCGGCGCTCTCATGTCAGTGTCGTGAGGCTGGCTCAACCGCGATCGCCACGGTCACGACGCGGACCACCGCGGCCACGGCCGCCACCTTCGCGGTCACGACGCGGCGGACGCTCGCGAGAGAACTCCTCGGACGGATCGGGTGCACCCTCCTCGCGCGGGATCTCCTTGCCGGTCGCCTGATCGACGATCTTCATGGAGAGGCGAACCTTACCGCGGTCATCGAAGCCCAGCAGCTTGACGTAGACTTCCTGGCCTTCCTTGACCACTTCGCCGACGGTCTCAGGACGGCCCTGGGTGAGCTGCGAAATGTGGACTAGGCCATCCTTCGCACCGAAGAAGTTCACGAAGGCGCCGAAGTCCATGATCTTGACGACCTTGCCCTTGTAGATCTCGCCGACCTCGGGCTCGGAGGTGATCATCTTGATGCGATTGATGGCGGCCTCGATCGACTGACGATTGGCCGAGGCGATCTTGACCGTGCCGTCGTCGGAGATGTCGATCTTGGCGCCTGATTCCGCAACGATCTCACGAATAACGGAGCCGCCGGAACCGATCACGTCGCGGATCTTGTCGGTCGGAATCTTGATGGTCTCGATGCGCGGAGCGTAATCGCCGATTTCCTCGCGCGCTCCCGAGAGCGCCTTGCCCATCTCGCCAAGGATGTGCATGCGGCCCTCGTAGGCCTGATCCAGCGCCACCCGCATGATTTCCTCGGTGATGCCGGTGATCTTGATGTCCATCTGCAGCGAGGTGACGCCGTTGGCAGTACCCGCCACCTTGAAGTCCATATCGCCCAGGTGATCCTCGTCGCCGAGAATGTCTGAGAGTACCGCGAAATCATTGCCTTCCTTGATGAGGCCCATGGCAATGCCGGCAACCGGCGACTTCAGCGGAACGCCCGCGTCCATCAGTGCCAACGAGGTGCCGCAAACAGTGGCCATCGAGGAGGAACCGTTCGACTCGGTGATCTCGGAAACGACGCGGACCGTGTAGGGAAACTCTTCGGCGGTGGGAATCAACGGATGGATCGCACGCCATGCAAGCTTGCCATGGCCGATCTCGCGACGGCCTGGAGAGCCCATGCGGCCCGTTTCGCCGACGGAGTAGGGCGGGAAGTTGTAGTGCAGCATGAAACGCTCGCGGCGCGTGCCTTCCAATGCGTCGACGAATTGCTCGTCATCGCCGGTGCCAAGCGTGGCAACAACCAGCGCCTGCGTCTCTCCACGCGTGAAGAGAGCAGAGCCATGCGTGCGCGGCAGCACGTGCACTTCCGAGACGATCGGGCGAACGGTCCTCAGATCGCGGCCGTCAATGCGCCGGCCTGTCTTGACCACCGTGCCGCGCATGATGTCCATCTCGAGCGCCTTGAAGCCGTCGCCCAGGAGCACCTTTTCGGCGGGATCGTCATCGGGGATCTGGATCTCGGCCATGACCTTTTCCTTGGCGGCGGCGACAAGATCCTGGCGCTTCTGCTTCTCCGGGGTGGAGAATGCCTCGATCAGCATGGTCTCAGCGATCGCCTTGACCTGTGCCTTGTACTTGGCCTTGTCGGGGAGCTGGATATCCCAGGGCTCCTTGGCGGCCTTCTCGGCAAGCTTGATGATCGCATCGATCACGGGCTGGAAGTGGCGGTGGCCGAACATCACGGCCTCGAGCATCTGCTTCTCAGCAAGCTCCTTTGCTTCCGACTCGACCATCATCACGGCGTCCTGCGTGCCTGCGATGACGAGGTCGAGCGTCGATTCGGTCATTTCGTCGACCATCGGGTTCAAGACGAACTCGCCGTTGATGACACCGACGCGGGCGGCGCCGATCGGACCGAGGAAGGGTACGCCCGAAAGGGTGAGCGCGGCCGAGGCGGCGACCATCGAAAGCACGTCAGGATCGTTCTCCATGTCGTGAGAGAGAACGGTGACGACGACCTGGACCTCGTTCTTGAAACCCTCCACGAAGAGAGGCCGGATGGGGCGATCGATCAAACGAGAGGTGAGCGTTTCCTTCTCGGTCGGGCGACCTTCGCGCTTGAAATATCCGCCGGGGATCTTGCCCGCAGCGTATGTCTTTTCCTGGTAATTCACGGTCAGCGGGAAGAAGTCGATGCCAGGTTTTGCAGATTTTGCGGCAACGACAGTGGCCAATACGCTGGTCTCGCCGTATTGGGCGAGAACGGCGGCGTCCGCCTGACGGGCCATATGCCCGGTCTCGAGGCGAAGTGTGCGGCCGCCCCAATCAATTTCCACGCGATGGATGTCGAACATGTTCGGTCTTTCGTTCGTTTCGGTCTTCGGTTCTTTTCGGAACTATCTTGTTCTTGGCGCCTGCGTTCTAGCACAAGCACGTTGAGCGCCGGGACTCCAAATAGAGTCCGGCGCTCAAATTGCGTCACGACGCATTTCGGGGCTAGAAGCCTGCACCGGCCGAGCGCTCCGGCCCGCGTTTCGCGGTCGACCTCAGCGGCGAATGCCGAGCTTCTCGATGATCGACTGATAACGGGACTGGTCCTTGCCCTTGACGTAATCAAGCAGGTGGCGGCGGCGCGACACCATCTTCAGTAGGCCACGGCGCGAATGGTTGTCCTTCTTGTGCGTCTTGAAATGCTCGGTGAGATGATTGATGCGCTCGGTGAGGATGGCGATCTGCACCTCAGGCGAGCCCGTATCGTTGGCCTTAGTTGCGTTGGATTTGATCACCTCGGCCTTGGCGGCCTTGCGCTCGGGCGAAATCAGCGACATCGGGCATATCCTTTCGAGTTGGGATCTTGTTCACCGGAGGTCTACCCTCCGGCATTGGCGGCCACAGCCGGGATGTCGTCCAGCAGGGTCGCGAATGAATTGCCGCAAAGCGGCAAAATACGTGTGCGGGCCAGGGGGCCCGCACAGTTGGGGTCCTTATACACGAATGCTTCGGGAATGCGAGCCCAAAGCTTGCAGCCGGGCGCCGATCAGGCCGTGCCTACGGAGGTCGCGCTGAACGGCGTTAATCATTCATACTCCTGGCGACCTTTAGATCGGTGCTCGCCCCGAGCTATCCGGCCAGATTGAACACGCGCGTTGGATGCAGCGCACCTTTCTCGATCTCGCCCAGCGCTACCAGACGCCCCTTGAAAGTTGCGTAGACCGGCCCGGACACAAGCGGAGCGTCACGGCCGCGGATCAGCACCGCGCGGCCCATGGCGAGATTGGAGGCATCCTGCTGCGACACGGAAAGCTCAGGGACATCCGACAATGCTGCTTCGACAGGCAGCAGGAACTGGCCGATATCGCCGCCGTTCTCCGGCGCGGCGGCCTCGCGCAGCTCATCCAGCGTCACGGCATCTTCTTCAGAGAACGGGCCAACGCGCGTGCGGCGGAGGGCGATGACGTGACCATAGCAGCCCAGGCGGCGGCCAATGTCTCGCGCCAGCGCGCGCACATAAGTCCCTTTGCCGCACTCGGCCTCGAACACTGCGGTGTGGATGTCGGGTAAATCGACGAGACGCAGTTCCTCGATGACGACGAGGCGCGGCTGCAGCTCGACGAGTTCGCCCTCGCGCGCAAGGTCATAAGCGCGGTTACCCTCGACCTTGATGGCCGAGAATGACGGCGGACGCTGTGAAATCTCGCCTGTGAACTCGGGCAGCAGCGCTTCAATCTCAGCCCGTGTCGGCCGTTTGCCGGATCTCGCGGTCACGTCGCCTTCGGCGTCGTCGGTGGCCGTCTCCTCGCCCCAGCGCACGGTGAAGCGGTAGGCTTTCTCGCCATCGACGGCGAATGCCACCGTCTTGGTCGCCTCGCCGAACGCAATCGGCAGTATACCGGTTGCCAGTGGATCGAGTGTGCCGGCATGGCCAGCCTTCTGCGCCTCATAGATGCGTTTCACAGCGCCCAGAACCTGGGTCGAGGTGGCGCCAAGCGGCTTGTCGAGGATAAGCCAGCCGTGAACGGGATTGCCTTTTTTGCGTCGGGCCATTGGTGAGGTTCTGAGTCTTAGGTTTGGGGGTAAATCAGGGATTTGGGATTTGGGACGGTGCGCGGAAACCTGATCCCTAAAACCATTTCCTTACTTCTCGATGTCCTGTCTGACTTTGGGCGCGTGCAGCAGCCGATCGATACGCAACGCCTCCTCGAAGGTCTCGTCTTCACGGAAGCGGATGTCGGGTGCGAACTTGAGGTTGACCGCGTGCGCCACTTCGGAGCGGATGTACTTGCGGTTTCGCTCAAGCGCCTCCAACACAGGTTTCAGGTCGGTGCCACCGAGCGGCATTACGTAGACGGTCGCGAGCTTCAGGTCCGGCGACATGCGCACCTCCGTGACGGTGATGACGTGACTCTGGATCGTCTCATCATGGATTTCGCCGCGAACGAGCAACTCGGCGAGCGCATGGCGAATGGTCTCGCCGACGCGGAGCTGACGCTGCGAGGGGCCCTTTGTGGCGGGCGACTTGTCAGAGTGTCTGGCCATTGGTCTTCTCCTTGGCGAGCGCAACGAAGGCTGCTGCGTCTTCCGGCGTAGCGAATGCACGCTTGGGGATCATCCAGCCCATGCGATTGTTGGGCCACAACAAGACGCGTTGGGGGAGATCGTCCACCTGGCGAACCACAGTCCACTTATGGGTGACTTCACCCAATTCGGTTTTCGCCGTGAAGCCTTGTTCATCGGCATGAAATTCTATCTCGAATTCTCCCAGCCTCTGGTTAGCGAACTGCCTGCGACGGATGTGCGGCGCCAAAGCGAAGCGGACCGCAGCAAGGAAAAGCCCCAGCACCAGAAAATAAAGGACCCAGAAGGATTCTCGATCCCATAACGCAATCGCCGCTGCCGCAAATAGCAAAACGATAAAGACGTTGATCATTCGCTGGACGATGCGGCGCGCTGGCGTCAGGTTGAGCTGCGCCTTGGTCAGCGCCGTGTAGTCGTCCAGTGTCCAGCGATAGCGGACATCGAAATTGCGGGGCATTTGTCTCCTTCCGCGCCGGGATGGGACCGACGTCGGCGGCCTGGCTTCGAAACGCGGAGGACGGAGCGCCAAGCGCTCCGTCCTCCCGGTCGCGACGGCGGCAACCCGTGCCGCCTCATTTCATCATCACAGCGAGCGCTTGACCGTCTCGACGTTGAAGCACTCGATGACGTCGCCTTCGCGCAGGTCCTGATAGTTGGCAAAGCTCATGCCGCACTCCTGGCCTGCCGGCACCTCCTTCACGTCGTCCTTGAAGCGCTTCAGGATCGATAGCGCGCCTTCGTGAATGACGACGTTGTCGCGGATGAGGCGCACCTTCGCACCGCGCTCCACCTTGCCGTCCGTAACGAGGCAGCCGGCAACCTTACCGACCTTGGAGATGTTGAAGACCTGGCGGACCTCGGCGTTGCCCAGATAGATCTCGCGGATGGTCGGCGCCAGCAGGCCGGACATGGCCGCCTTCACGTCATCCACCAGATCATAGATGATGTTGTAATAACGGATCTCGACGCCGTCGCGGTCAGCGGCTGATTTCGCCTGCACGTTGGCGCGGACGTTGAAGCCAACGACAACGGCTTTCGAGGCATTGGCAAGCGCGATATCCGACTCGGTAATGCCGCCGACGCCCGAGTGGACGATGCGCGCTTCCACCTCATCGGTGCCCAGCTTCTTCAATGCGCCGGCGATGGCTTCCACAGACCCCTGCACGTCGCCCTTGACAAGCAGCGGGAATTCCTTGCGACCCGCTTCCTTGAGCGACTGCATCATCTGCTCGAGCGTGCGCGGCGCGGCGGCCGAGCCCAGCGCCTCGCGGCGCTTCCTGACGCGGTAGTCGGTGATCTCGCGGGCGCGCGCCTCGTTCTCGACAACGGCGAACTGGTCGCCGGCCTCGGGGGCGCTATCGAAGCCCAGGATCTCGACAGGCACGGAGGGACCGGCGGCGGCGACGTTCTGGCCCTTGTCATCGATCAACGCGCGCACGCGGCCCCATGCGGAGCCGGCCACGACAATGTCGCCGACCGAGAGCGTACCGCGCTGGACGAGGACCGTGCCGACCGGACCGCGGCCGCGCTCCAGCTTCGCCTCGACGACGATGCCTTCGGCTGAGCGGTTCGGGTTGGCTTTGAGATCGAGGATCTCGGCCTGCAGGTGGATCGCCTCCAGAAGCTTGTCGAGGTTGAGGTGCTTCAGCGCGGACACCTCGACCTCGAGAGTCTCGCCCGACATGCTTTCGACCACGATCTCATTGCTCAGAAGCTCCGTGCGCACACGGCTCGGATCTGCCTGCGGCTTATCGATCTTGTTGATGGCGACAATGATCGGCACACCCGCAGCCTTGGCGTGATTGATCGCCTCGACCGTCTGCGGCATGACGCCGTCATCGGCGGCCACGACGAGCACAACGATATCGGTCACCTTGGCGCCGCGGGCGCGCATGGCGGTGAACGCCTCATGGCCCGGCGTGTCGATGAACGTGATCTTGTCGCCTGAGGCTGTCTCGACCTGATAGGCGCCGATGTGCTGCGTGATGCCACCGGCTTCGCCGGAAACAACGTTGGCCTTGCGGATCGCGTCGAGCAGCGACGTCTTGCCGTGGTCGACGTGGCCCATGATCGTAACGACCGGTGCGCGCGGCTCCAGCGTCTCGGCCGCGTCCTCCTTGCCGAAGAAGCCTTCCTCGACATCCGCCTCGGACACGCGCTTGGGCGAGTGGCCGAACTCGGTGACGATCAGCTCGGCGGTATCGGCATCGATGACGTCGTTGATCTTATGCATCGCGCCTTGCTTCATCAGATACTTGATGAGGTCGACGGCGCGCTCGGTCATGCGGTTCGCCAACTCGGCGATCGTGATGACCTCAGGTATGATGACTTCGCGCGTGATCTTCTCCCTGGTCTGGGGGATGCCCATCGCCTTCTGCTTCTCACGCTCGCGCTTGCGCTTGAGCGAGGCGAGCGAGCGCTCGCGCTGCTTCTCGTCGAAGGCGTTGTTGATAGTCAGCTTGACGCGCTCGCGGCGCTCGTCGCCAATCTTGGCAGCCGGGCGCGCGACCTTGCCACGCTTGGCTGAACGGTCGTCCTCGTCACTTGTATCGACAGGCGGTGCACCGGCGGGGCGAGGCTGGCGTTTCGGCAGTTCGATCTCGGTCGCACTATCGGCCGGTCCCGGCTTGGCGGCAGTGCGGCGCGGCGGCGTCGGCAACAGGATCTCCTTGGGTTTGCCACCCTCGCGCGGCATCATCGCCGGGTTGAACGTCTGCGGCGGGCGGCCGCCGCGTCCCGGGCGAGCGCCGCCTTCGCCGCCGCCATGGCGGCTTTCGCGGCCTTCCCGGCGTGCTTCGGGCGCACGTGCCTCATGGGCTCCGCGAGAGCGCTGCTCATGCCTGGGAGCCGGGGCTGTCGTCTCCTTGGCGCGGGCCGCCGGCCGCGGCTGAGCCGCGGCGCGTGGGGCAGCCTGCTCGACCACGGCCTTCGCGGCCTCTTCTGGTGCGGGCTCGGGTACTGCCGGGGCAGCCTCTACCTTCGCTTCCGCAGTTGGAGCGGGTGTCTCTTCAGCGGGAGCCTGTGGCGCCGATGCCTCGATCTCGGCCTGCTGCTCCTCCTCGGCGGCGCGGGCGCGAGCCGCGGCGAGCGCGCGGGCGCGGGCGTCGAGTTCTTCCTCAGAAAGCGTCTTAGCCACAGCAGGCGGCGCGGCATCGGGCCTTGGAGCCTTAGCCTTGGGGCTGGCGGGCACCGGTGCCGGCGCGGGCTCCGCCGCGACAGGGGTTGCGGGGCGCTTCTCGGGCTCTGCTCCCGGTGCATTGAGCTTGCGCGTCTTGCGCTTCTCGACGACCACCGATTTCGAACGGCCGTGGCTGAAATTCTGGCGCACGTGGCCGGATTCGACGGTGCGCGCCAGGCTCAGCGGTTTACGCCCGCCGCCGCGAAGGGTCTTGTCGCCAGAGTCTTTCGTTTCCGTCATTCGATATCCGTTCAAGGGTCCAGATTGGCGGTTTCCGTTAGCACCTGAGCTGCATCACGGGATGCAGAATGATGCACCAAACCCGACCGGTAGCGCGTCAAGCGCCCAGCCTCGGCCAGGAACCGGTCGGATGCTCCGCCCATATTGAGGGCAGCATGTACCACATTTGGCCGTCCAATGGCCAAACTCATTTGATCCACGGTCAAGACCGCGACGATACGGCTCGCCGCAGCCGGGCCGTAAATGGCAAGAAATTTCCTGTCGAGTTTGTCGCGACCGTCCAAAGCGGCATCGCTGCCATGCAGAAGCGCGGCGACACCGCGGTCGGCCAGCCTGCGATCGATTTTTTCGAAGCCGGTGATAATCAAGCCCGCCTTGTTGGCGAGCGAGAGGGCATCACAGACTCGACGAACAAGGAGGATTTCGAGGTGGTCGGCCAGATCGGCCGGAGCCTCGACCTTACGTTTCAGACTTTTGGCGAAGGCATGCGTGGCGAGCGCACGCTGCACGCTGGCCCGGTCGGCCGTCACCCATACGCCTCGCCCAGGCAGGCGACGCGCCAGATCCGGGACGATGATGCCGTCGGGCCCGACGACAAACCGGATCAAGTCCTCCGGCGAGCGCTCGACGCGCGTGGCAGCGCACAACCGGAGCGTTTGCTCCGATTGTGAGCGGGCATGACGACCTGTCGATCGCTCGCGAACCACGCGCTCGTAGCCTCCTGGCCCATTGCGGGCCTTAACCCTTCACTGCGCTGGCGTCACCGCCAGCGGTTTCGACTTCCGCAGTCTCGTCAGCTTGCGCTTCGCCCTCGGCGGCAGCCTCCGCGTCGGCCTGCGCGGCAGCGGCCGCCGCAAGCTCCTCCTCGGTGACCCAACCCGCCAGGACACGGGCCGACATGATGATGTCCTCGGCATCCTTGCGGGAGAGGTCGAAGCTCTCCAGGACGCCCTTGTGGCGGACCGGCTCGGCACCCTTCTCCTTGACCCGCTCGGTCCAGCCGACGAGATCGTCGGTGGCACAGTCGGCGACATCCTCGACGGTCTTGAGACCCGCCTCGCCAAAGGCGACGAGCATGGCCGTGGTCACGCCAGCGATGTTGGCAACCTCGTCCTCCACTCCCAGCTCGCGGCGGCGCGCATCGCGCTCTGACTCGAGCTTCTCCAGAGCTTCACGGGCGCGATTCTGAATCTCTTCCGCGGTGTTCTCGTCGAAGCCCTCGATCTGAGCGATCTCGTCCAAATCGACGTAAGCCACTTCCTCGACCGTGGCAAAGCCTTCGGTGACGAGCAGCTGGGCGATGACCTCATCGACGTCGAGCGCATCCATGAACATCTGCGAGCGCTCGGAGAATTCCTTCTGGCGGCGCTCGGATTCCTCCTGCTCGGTGAGGATGTCGATATCCCATCCCGTCAACTGCGAGGCGAGGCGCACGTTCTGGCCCCTGCGGCCGATGGCGAGCGAAAGCTGCGTCTCGGGAACGACGACTTCGATGCGGTTTGAATCCTCGTCGAGAACGACCTTGGTGACCTCGGCCGGCGCCAGCGCATTGACGATGAACTCGGCCGCGTCCTCCTTCCACTGGATGATGTCGATCTTCTCGTTCTGCAGCTCGTTGACGACCGCCTGCACGCGTGCACCGCGCATACCGACGCAGGCGCCGACGGGGTCGATGGAGCTGTCGCGCGAGATCACCGCGATTTTGGCGCGGGAACCGGGATCACGGGCAACCGACATGATCTGGACGACACCGTCATAGATCTCCGGCACTTCCTGGGCGAAGAGCTTGGACATGAACTCCGGACGGGCGCGCGACAGGAAGATCTGCGGCCCGCGTTGCGTTCGCTCAACGTTATAGATGTAGGCGCGGATCCGATCGCCCAGGCGCACATTCTCGCGCGGGATCATCTCGTCGCGCCGGATGATCGCCTCGGCGCGGCCGAGATCGACGATGACATTGCCGTACTCGACGCGCTTGACGGTGCCGTTGGCGATTTCGCCAACGCGGTCCTTGTACTCGTTGAATTGGCGCTCGCGCTCGGCTTCGCGGACCTTCTGGACGATCACCTGCTTGGCATTTTGAGCGGCGACACGACCGAATTCCAGCGGCGGCAGCGCCTCGGCAATGAGGTCACCCGCCTTGGCCTCGGGATTACGCTTCTTGGCGTCGTCGACATTGATCTGCGTGGCGTCGTTTTCGACCTCCTCGACGACCGCCAGCACGCGCGAAAGTCTCGCCTCGCCGGTCTTGGGGTCGATCTCGCAGCGAATGTCGTTCTCGGAACCATAGCGGGACTTCGCCGCTTTCTGGATGGCATCCTCCATGGCCTGAAGCACGATCTTGCGATCGATCGACTTTTCCCGCGCGACTGCATCCGCGATCTGAAGAAGCTCGAGCTTGTTGGCCGAAATACCGGGCATCGCCATGACTTATTCGTCCTCCAACGGGTCGAGATCAGCGCCATCATGAGCCGCCGATCCCGGCTTTGCCTGTCGTTTCGCGCGGGCCAAAGCCTCGCGGATCAATTCATCGGTGAGGACCAGCTTCGCGTCAGCGATCAGCCCCACCGGAAATCCCAATACCGTCCGCCCCTGCTGGTCGAGATCGACCTCGACGCGGACCTCGCCGTCCTCGAACCCTTCGAGGCTACCCCGGTAGCGCTTCCTGCCACCGACCGGCTCCTTCAGTTCGATCTTAACCTCATTACCCGACCAGGCCTCGAAATCCGATGGGCGAACCAAGGGCCGATCGATGCCAGGGGAGGAAATCTCCAGGCGATAACTGCCCTCGACGACATCGTGAACATCGAGCATTGGCGAAAGTTGCCGAGATATCGTCTCGCAATCATCGATGCTGATCGTGCCATCAGGCCGCTCAGCCATGATCTGCACGGTCTTGCCGTCGCGCCCGGAAACCTGCACCCGCACGAGGCGGAAACCGAGATCCTCGAGCGCTGGCTCGACAATGGCTGCAATTTCAGCTTCCAGGCCGTGCTCCGTCAGAAAGCGACGGTGCTCGGCGCCATCAATGCCCGTCTGCATGCGGAACCGGAATCTCAAGAGATCTTTTCGCACATGATCATGCGCATGTCGCGCGACCAAAACAAAAAGAGCGGATCCGAGGGATCCACTCTCAGAGTTGAGATGATCATGAGCAACTGGATATTACGAGAATGTGAAACTTGTTGCAAGCTCATTCTATGGTGAATGCGCACGTCAACGACGTCGAAATCGAAAGTAATAACGACGCCGACCTTCACGGACGGCTTTCTCCTCATAGCGTGTCGGCGGCCAATCGGCCGGGCGCTCCCGCCAATCGCCAGGCCGCAGAGCGGTCCATTCGAAGTTTGCGTTTCCGTTAAGGGAAAGAAGCGCGGTGCGGGCATAGTCACCGATATCGGTGGCGAACCGCAATTGCGCACCCGACCGCATGACACGTGCCAGATCAGCGACGAGGGCTGCCCCGATCAACCGGCGCTTGTGATGGCGACGCTTCGGCCAGGGGTCGGGGAAGAGAATGAAGACGCGGGAGAGCGACGCGTCGGGAAGTGCGCGAAGAAGGGGGCGCACATCGTCTGCCAGGATGCGCACGCGATCCAGCCCGCCCGCCTCAGTCGCGGCAAGCACTTTGACGACACCATCCTCAAACGGTTCCGAACCAATAATGGCAACATGCGGGTTGTTGCGGGCCTGCCATATCAGATGCTCGCCACCGCCAAAGCCGATCTCCAGCCACACGTCCGATCCCGCCGCCCCACACAATGCAGCCAGTTCCGCGGTATCATGCACACCTGCGCGGGCCAGGATGTGCGGATCGAGCACCACGCGCGGCAGCAGCTCATTGAGAAGCTTGCGTTGGTGCTGCGTCGCCTTGCGGCCACGGCGCCGACCGAACGACCTGAGGTCGCCCGGTGCGTGCGTGGCGTCTTCCTGCGCTGGATCGCCACCGCGCACAACTGGACCGCCGCGTGCCGTTTCCAGGCCCGATCCGAAACGCTTCTCGTCAGATCCCGTCACTAAGGTCCTCGTCCGCTCAGACAAGCCAACGGCCGCGATCGTGACGTCGCGGCCGTCGGAGTCCAGATTGCTCACCGGCATCCAGCCAGGCTACTGCCGGATCAGCCGAGATGGATCTTCAGCGGCTCAGCCAGATCGGTTTTCTCCCAGGAGAACCCGCCATCGGCGTCGGGCGAGCGACCGAAATGACCATATGCGGCCGTCCGTGCATAGATGGGCCTGTTCAGGTCGAGGTGCTCGCGGATACCGCGCGGCGTCAGGCGCATGACGTCGCGAAGCGCCTTTTCGATCTTGGCCTCATCGACGTTGCCGGTGCCGTGTGTGTCGACATAGATCGACAGCGGCTCGGCGACACCGATCGCGTAGGAGAGCTGGATGGTGCAGCGGTTCGCCAGCCCCGCAGCGACGACGTTCTTGGCCAAATAGCGCGCGGCATAGGCCGCTGAACGGTCCACCTTCGTCGGGTCCTTGCCGGAGAACGCGCCCCCACCGTGGGGCGCGGCGCCGCCGTAAGTGTCGACGATGATCTTGCGACCGGTCAGACCGCAGTCACCGTCAGGACCGCCGATAACGAACTTGCCGGTCGGGTTGACGTGCCAGACCGTTTCGGGGGAGACCCAATCCGCCGGCAGAATCTTGCGGATATAGGGCTCGACGATGGTACGCACGTCGGTCGAGGTCAACTTCTCGTCGAGGTGCTGAGTGGACAGAACGATCTGCGTCACCGCAACCGGCTTGCCGTTCTCATAGCGCACCGTGACCTGACTCTTGGCATCGGGCCCCAGCAATGCTGCGCGTCCTTCCTTCGCCTTGCGGGCACGCGCCAGGTCCTCAAGGATCTTGTGCGCGTAGTAGATCGGCGCGGGCATCAGCTCCGGCGTGTCGCGGCAGGCGTAACCGAACATAATACCCTGGTCGCCTGCACCTTCTTCCTGGTTGGTCGGCTGCTTGGCATCGACGCCCATGGCGATGTCGGCAGACTGCGGGTGAAGCAGAACCTCGACGTCCGCATGCTCCCAGTGGAAGCCGTCCTGCTCGTAGCCGATGTCACGGATCGCCATGCGCGCAACGTGGGCGATCCAATCCTTCGTCACCGTCTCCGGACCGCGCGTCTCGCCCGCAATCATCACGAGGTTGGTGGTGGCCATCGTCTCGCAGGCCGCGCGGATCGCCCACGGGTCGATACCCGCGTTGGGACCCTCGCGATAGAATAGATCGACGATCTCATCGGAGATACGGTCACAAACCTTGTCGGGATGTCCTTCGGATACAGACTCGCTGGTGAATAGATAGGATGTGCGTGCCACGATTACTCCTCGCGCGTGTTATCTGCTTGTCTTGAGAATCGCGCGGTTTGTTGCAAGGATTGCGTCAGGGGTCAAGCTCGCCTCCCTGGGGAAGCAACCAGGAACGCCTGGAAAGCGGCCCTAGAGCACTGAGACTGCGGTTTGTTTGACGTGAACGGAAGCATGTAGGGAGCGCTGAAAATCTCTCGCATCCTCCCTTCCAGGGCATCGATCAGTTGTCTCCCGCCAGCGAACGCACCAGATCGACGATGCTTCGGCGAATGCGCGAATCGGTGATGCGGGCGAATGCCTTGTTGAGCTCCAGGCCATCTCGCGAGGTTAGGACGTCAGCGACGTAGCCCTCCGCCGTGGATTCGGCAAAACCGTCGAACGCGGAAGCTGATACACCTGCGCCTGGCGCATCCTCATAGAAATACTGCACGGGAACATCGAGCACCTTCGAGAGCTCGTAAAGGCGGCTCGCACCGATGCGGTTCACACCCTTCTCATATTTCTGCACCTGCTGGAACGTCAGGCCGAGCATCTCGCCCAACTTCTCCTGACTCATTCCGAGCAACATACGCCGCATGCGCACGCGTGTGCCCACGTGCATATCGATCGGATTGGCTTTGCGGGCGCTACGGGGCTCCACTTCGGGGCTACGCTTCTCGTAGGCTTCAGTGCTCTTCATAATGGTGACCGTCAGATTCCGACCATTGGCGAACACAAAATCGACATGCGATCCGACTGGATCCAGCGAAGCCGACATTCCGCTGGCCGGGCGAATTCTCATCATCAGATCGAAACTGGAACTCGGCACGCAGTCATCGCAAAATACGGTTAGCGGCGCGCACGTGTGATAAAGCTCGATCCCCCAAACCAAGCCAAACTGGCTACAATATATATTATATAAATAACGTCGCCGGACCACACATAAAGTGGCGAAGGTGCCATAACGGGCAACGTACTGTCGGCGACGCCACGGCGATCAAGATCAATGCGCGCTATGGTGCGGCCATAAGCATCCACAACTGCGGAAATGCCGTTATTTGCTACTCGAATGAGCGGTAGTCCTTCCTCAACGGCGCGAACGCGAGCCATGTGGAAGTGCTGCCTGGGTCCCGTCGTGTCTCCAAACCAGCCGTCGTTGGTGACGTTAATAATGAGGCCGGGGCGATCCGTGCCCTGAACCACCGCCCGCGGAAAGATCGCCTCATAGCAAACGAGAGCGACGAACGGCGGCAAGTTGGGCACGTCGAGCAAGGGGCGCGGCGTCCGGCCGGTCGTGAAACCGCCGCGAATGCGGGTGAGCTGCTCCAAGCCTATGCTTTCCAGAAATCCTTGGAACGGCAGGTATTCGCCAAACGGCACGAGATGGATCTTGTCGTAGTTCGCGACCAGCCCACCCTCGGGTCCGAACGCCATCAGACTATTGAACGCGCGTCTCGGGGTTTGTTTTTGCGTGACGGACGCATCATCCGCCTTCGCCGAGCGGTCGTTCATGGAGCGCGGGATTGCGCCATTGCCGTTCGCGCCGTTCGGCCATTCCACACGCAGCGCCCCAGATATCAGATACACGCCGTCAGGCAGCATCTCGCCGATCTCCTGCAGCGCCTGTGGGGAATCGAGCGGAAGGAACGGCATGGCCGCCTCGGGCCAAATCAGATGGGTGATACCGCTGAGATCGTCGCGCACGCCGTCGGCATTGTGGCGCGACAGATCCACGTGCAGATCGAAAATCTCGCGTTGCTTTTCAGGCAACCACTTCTCGCGCTGCGGAACACTTGGCTGGACGATGCGCAGCTTTACACCCGGAACGCTGGCACCGATGCCGCCACTCAATCGCCACGCCCCATAAGCCCACAGCGAAGCGACGATGGTACAAGCAAACGCGATGCCCAAGAGGAGATGCCATTCGGTTCTTTGTGCAGCGGCGCGGTTACTCATGTCGGGTGCATCGGCGAGTGCCACGAGCGGGCCTGCAAATGCAATGACTGAAAGAACCGTCAACCCGTAGATACCCACGAGCCCCGCTGACTGCATCAGCGTGAGCGGCCATGTCAGCGCGTAGCCCAACGTGTTCCAAGGCAGGCCGGTGAATATGTGGCCGCGCACGCCCTCCATCAGTGCCAGCGTGCTTGCAAGAACAAAGACGCGCGCCATCCCCGGGCGCCACAGCAGACTGGCGAGAGCCGTGGCTCCCGAAAAGAACAGCGCGAGGCCCGCCGGCAGCAGCGTCACCGCTGCTGGCAAGAGCCATGCGAACTTATCCGCTTCGACGAGGAACGCCTCGCCGATCCAGAACATACCGAACAGGAAATAGCCAAATCCAAAGAACCAGCCGACCAAGGCCGCCTTCTTCAATGCCCGTTTGTCGTTGCGCGTTCCGGCGGCCGCAGTGTCAGCATCACGTCGGCCCATCCGGGCTTGCGGCGCATATTGCGCAAGCGGTGCCTCAGCCGATCCATCAATGAGCCAAACGAGCAGTGCGAGTGTGAGAAGCAGGATGGGGCTTAGAAAAAACGGCGCCATCGCGAGTACGGACAGCGCACCAGCTATAAAGGCAATCATTGCCCGCTGCCTGGATGAGGCAGACTGCACCCGACACGCCAGCGCCCGCGCACGCGCCGCCATCAGGTCGATCAGTTTTGTCACGACGTTCCGCCCAAGCCAGTTTCTCCGCCTGTCCTGGGCTTGTGGATCTTGAGCTTCTTGACGCGCCGGGGATCGGCGTCCAGCACCTCGAACTCGACACCGGAGCTGTGGCGCACGATCTCGCCGCGGGCGGGAACACGCCCGAGAATGGAGAACATCAGGCCGCCCAGCGTATCGATTTCCTCGGCTTCCTCAGGCGTGAGCAACGACACGCCGAGATGCTCCTCGAGCTCGGCAACGGGCATGCGCGCTGAGGCGACAAGACCCTGCTTTGCGTCAACCGTCAGATGCGCATCCTCTGCCTCATCGTGCTCGTCCTCGATGTCGCCGACGATCTGTTCGACGAGATCCTCGATGGTGACCAGACCATCGGTACCGCCATATTCGTCGACGACCAGCGCCATGTGAATACGCGTCGACTGCATACGAATGAGCAGGTTCATCGCAGGCATCGAGGGCGGCACGAACAAGACCGTCCGTTTGATCTTGGTGGCGGCGATGGAGCGCGACAGATCAATTCTGGAGAAGTCGAGCGGTTCTGAGCCTGCGTTTTCATCTCCTGCATGCGCCTCGCCTGCTCCTGGTGGCGTCATTTCCATCGTGGCGGCGCCATTGGATTTGCCGGATGACGCCGCCTCGGCCCGGGCCTGCTCGACGATCCAGCCGAACAGGTCCTTCACGTGCACCATGCCGCGCGGATCGTCGAGTGTCTCGGAGAAGACGGGAATGCGAGAGACGCCGGCGTCCTCGAATTGCTTCAACAGCTCACTCAATGGCTCGGTCTCGTCGACGGCAATGATATCGGCGCGCGGCACCATGATGTCTTCGACGCGGCTGGCACCAAAACGCAGCAGGCGCAGGAGCATGCCGCGCTCCTCGACGCTGAAGGCGCCGGCGGTTTCAGACTGATCCTCTCGCAATGCGTATTCGAGGGTGTCGCGCAACGTCTGCGGGCCTTGCAGACCAAGGCGGGCGCGCAAGCCCGACAGCCAACCAAGAACGCCGCCGCGCGTCTCCTCCGCTCCGCCGGTCGACTCGGGCTTGGGGGCAGGTGTGTCGGTGCTACTCATGGTTTTCAGGGTTGCGTGGTTTCATTGTCTCGATGGCGTATTTCGTTCCTGCGGATGCAGGTTCGGCCGTGCGCGCTCTACTCTCAGGAGGGCACCTCCGCCGGCTCGCTGCCGGCATAGGGATCTGCGACGCCCATCGTCGCGAGAATATGCGTCTCGAGTGCTTCCATCTCGTCGGCCTCTGCGGCCTCGATGTGGTCGTAGCCCAAGAGATGAAGCAGACCATGCACGATCAGATGGCGCAGATGATCCACGGGGTTAATGCCCATGTCGGCCGCCTCCGCCAGGATCGTTTCGGCTGCGAGTACGATGTCACCCAACGGCACCGGACCAGTAGCGCCAACGCCTAGCACCGTTCCCGCGCTCGCCGGGAAGGACAGAACGTTGGTCGGCTTTTTCTTGCCGCGGTACTGACCATTGAGATTGGCAACCTCGGTGTCGCTGGAAAGCGCCACGACGGCCTCTGCCGATCTTCCTGCCGAGGGAAGGCGCGCCGCGAGGGGTGCCGCGCCGGCCACTGCATCGGCGGTGTTCTTGACGAGCGACCCCAGTGTTGCGGCATTGCCGAACGCGGACCAGTCCCCGGCGACTTCCACCAGATCGATCAAGAGAGCGGGGCCGCTGGATTGTCGCGGCTCCGGTTCAACCGGCTCGCCTTGCGGCGCGGTCGTCCGATCCGGCGAGACCGGGGGCTGCGTGGTTGTGGAGGTTTGAGCGTTCACGGCCTCACGAACCCTTGTCGTAAGCGTCAACGATACGCGCGACGAGGTCACGCCGCACGACATCGGATGCGGTAAAGCGTACCGCCTCGATCCCCTCGACTCCTTTGAGCAGACGCTCGGCTTCGACCAAACCGGATCCAACACCGGGCGGCAGGTCGATCTGGCTCGGATCACCGGTGACGACCATCTTCGCGTTCTCGCCAAGCCGGGTGAGAAACATCTTCATCTGCATGCTGGTGGTGTTTTGAGCCTCGTCGAGGATGACGAATGCATTGGCCAGCGTGCGACCGCGCATGAACGCCAGCGGTGCGATCTCGATGACACCAGTCTCGATGTCTCGCTCGACCTTTTCCGGCGGCAGGACGTCGTAGAGCGCATCGTAAAGCGGGCGCAGGTAGGGATCGACCTTCTCGCGCATGTCGCCGGGCAGGAACCCGAGACGCTCACCAGCTTCGACCGCCGGGCGCGACAGGATGATGCGCTCGACGACGCCGCGCTCCAGAAAGTGAGCAGCAAACGCAACCGCCAGATAGGTCTTGCCCGTGCCTGCCGGGCCGATGCCGAAGACGAGATCAGTGTTCTGGATGGCGCGCATATAGATGCTCTGCGCCGGCGTGCGGGCCTTGATGACACGGCGGCGGGTGGCAACCTGCGCCTGTCCGCCGCTCTCGCCGACCGGTGCTTCCTGCCGCGCGTGGCGGATGTGACCATCGAAATCGCCAGGACCGAGCGGCTCGCCGCGGGCAGCGCGCTTGTAGAGATCCTCAAGGACCTCCCGCGCGATCTGGCAGTTGGCATCAGAGCCGGTCAGGATGATGACATTGCCGTGCGCGTGCGCCTCGATGCCCAGACGATCCTCCAGCAGAGCGAGATTGGAATCATACTCGCCGAGCAGATTGGATAGCAGGCGATTGTCTTCGAACGGCACGACGATGCGCGACTTTTCGGTCTGAGGCTTGGCGCTGCGGCCCTGCCCCGGAGCGGCTTGCCCGCGAATACCTGTCAAATCCCGTTCTCCATCGTCACCCTTGCCGCCAGCTCTTTAAGGGCCGGGCCCGCTTCGATGGGGCAGGCGCACGGCGCGGCCGTCATGGGGATCATTGAGCCGCAAACATGGATTGTCCAGGGATTTCCTGGATTCTCCAGCCCGCATTGCGAAGTCCCTAGACCGCCTGGATGACGCCCGAAAGACTGTTCGGCCCGGCGCCGAGGATTTCCACGGATACAATGCGACCGAGCAATTCGGCGGCGGCGAAGGCGTGAACCGGCTGCAAATAGGGCGAGCGCCCGATCAACTGCCCCTCGCGGCGGCCGGAGCGTTCGAACAGAACGGGGAATGTGCGACCGACACAGGATGTATTGAACCGTGTTTGCTGGGTGTCCAGCAGCGCCTGCAGGCGGTGGAGGCGTTCGGTCTTGACCGGCTCGGGCACCTGAGCGTCGATCTTGGCCGCTGGAGTGCCGGGGCGCGCGGAATATTTGAAAGAGTAAGCCTGGGCGAATCCTACCTCTTCCACAACCGCCAGAGTGGCAGCAAACTCCGCCTCCGTCTCGCCGGGAAAGCCGACGATAATGTCAGTGGACAGCGCGATGTCGGGCCGCGCCTTGCGGATCCGGGCGACGAGGTCGATGTATTCGGCGGCCGTATGCTTCCGGTTCATGGCAGCTAGAACGCGGTCCGAGCCGGCCTGGAAGGGCAGATGCAGGTAGGGCATCAGCTTCTTCTCGGTGGCGTGGGCCTCAATCAGATCGTCGCTCATGTCGCGCGGGTGAGACGTCGTGTAGCGCAGCCGCTCCAGCCCTTCGATTTGCACCAGACGCCTTATCAGCGCGGCCAGAGATGCCGCACCGCCATTCTCGCCTTCTCCGTGGTAGCCGTTGACGTTCTGACCAAGCAGGGTGATCTCGGCCACGCCACTCTGCACCAGTGCGACCGCCTCTTCGACGAGGGCTGCGACGGGGCGCGAATACTCCATGCCACGAGTATAAGGCACGACGCAGAACGTGCAGAATTTGTCGCAGCCTTCCTGAACGGTGAGGAAGGCGCTGGCCGTCGGCGCGCGGGCACGGCGGGGCAGCTGATTGAACTTGTCCTCCTCGGGGAAGCTCGTTTCCACCAGCGCGCGCGACTCGGCCGCGGCGCGGAACAGGAGCTCGGGAATGCGATGATAGCTCTGTGGGCCAACAACGATATCGACGACGGGTGCGCGGGCAACGATCTCGGCACCTTCCGCCTGCGCAACGCAGCCCGTTACGGCGACCTGAGTCTGATGGCCATCCTGGCGACGCTCCTCCTTGAGCTGGCGCAGGCGGCCAAGCTCGGAATAGACCTTCTCGGCGGCCTTTTCGCGGATATGGCAGGTGTTGAGGATGATCAGATCGGCTTCCTCGGCGCTGTCCGTCTCGGAATAGCCATAAGCCTTCAGCGACTCCGCCATGCGCTCGGAATCGTAGACGTTCATCTGGCAGCCGAACGTCCTGACGTGAACCTTCTTGGCTCCGGGCATCGCCGGATCCTCGCTTTCGTTTCCCACCACCTGGCGTGGCGCTGCCTCCAGTCTATTCACGGTGGTTTCTCATCCCGTTAACAGGGCCGTCATGGTGGCTTGCGCGCCTTCCAGCACCAAATCGGGTTGCGTGTACCAGCCTTGAGCCGGTTTGCGCAATTCTCTTTTAGAGCTATCGGATCGAGCTGCGACGTTAATCCGCGAATGCATCACCACCCTGATTCGCTGCAACGAATTGCAGCAGCCGGACGACGTGTTGTCATGTGAACCTTGAGCGAAACCCACAAGCCTATGTGCGAGGTCAGATCATTCGGCCGGCGCGTTCGGCGTCTGAGGCAAGGCGACGTACCGGCATAGGCCCCGCAGCAGGCCGCGTCGGCATGATCGGCGCGTCAGGTGCCAATCCGCGCAGGGCCCGGACGACGTTGGCGCGGACTTCATCCTCGCTGCGACGGGCGAGCGCCTTGCGGTCAGCGAAATCTTCGAGCGGCACAGGCGGACCGACGACGATGCGGGCATCAAGCGGCCCCGCCTTCAGCAGTTCCCAGGCGTGCGGCGGCAGGTCCATGTCGCCATACCAGCCGACAAGCGGGCGGTCCGCGCGGCCGAGCGGAACGCCATGCAGGCGGGTATAGGCGATCGAAACGGTCTGTACGACGGCGCGCGCCAATACGCCCGCAATGTCGGCGCTGACGGGCCTGGTGGCTGGGCTCGGCTTGGCCGCTGCGAATAGCGAGGTGCGAAAAGGCAGAACCCGATTGCCATCGCTCGAAGTGCCTTCGGCAAACAGGACGATCGTGTCCCCGGCGGCCAGCCGATCGATGATCTCGCCCGCTGTATCTCCGACCGCAGAGCGCCGCTCGCGATCGACGAACACCGTACGCTGCAGTCGCGCCAACGTGGAAACGCCGGGCCAGGTGCCGACCTCCTTCTTGGCGACGAACGAAACCGGGGCGACGGCGGACAGCACGGGAATGTCCAGCCAGGATGTGTGATTGGCGATCAGCAGCACGGGCCTTTCGCGGGCTACTGCGCCATCAATCTCCAGCCGAACGCCGATCAGACGGCAAACGTGGCGGTGGTACCAGTGCGGCAGGCGGCGGGCTAGGCGCGGCGAGAAGCGGACAAACCCGGCCTGAAGCGGCATCAACGGAAGCGTCAGACCGGCAAATCCGGTGAGAATCGAACCCGCCCTGAGTGAGCCCATGGACGCCATCGCGGAGTGTCCGCCCCTCTCCCGCTGTTGCCCGCTCGCGTTTCACAGAACCGCAACCACGCGCAAGCTGATATTATTTCGCGTGTTCTTCATGCCGGACCACCGTGAGCATCTGCTGCGGCATGGCCGGCTCGTGTTCATGTTCCATGCAAACACGCACACGATCCAGCCCTTTGTTTTGAGCGTGCTTTCAGGCTGAGCCGCTGCACACTTCAGCTAAACATGCTCTAGCGATCGAGTGACAGCGCAAGAACCAAGGCGTCCTGCGGCTCACCATCGGTGCGGTTGTAATATCCCTTGCGCATACCGATCGCCGTGAAACCGCCGCGACGATAGAGCGCGAAAGCCGCCTGATTATCGGCTGCGACCTCGAGGAACAGACGCTTGGCCTCGGCGCGTTTGGCCGCGCGCGCCAAACCCTCGATCAGGAGCGTGCCGACACCGCGCCGCTGGAACTTGGGCAGGACGCCAATCGAGAGTATCTCGGCCTCGTCGGCGGCGAGCTGGCCGATGACGAAACCCGCCGGCTCAGGCAATGCATCGGCGCCATCGCGAACGCGGGCAAGAAAGGCCGTCGATCCTGGATGCGAGAGCGTTTGCTGCAAACTTGCCTCGCTCCAAGCGGGCTGGAACAGGCACGCATGCATCTCGGCCAACTCGGCCGCGCGCTCGGGGCCAACCCACACGAGGCTGACGAATTTCGGATCGAGGCGTGCACCTGCCGCCGTGGTCATGTTGTTGCCCTCTCAATTGACTTGCCCGTCTGTGGCCTGGCATCAGCCGGCCTCAGATACAACGGCTTGATCGCGCTAGGCCCGGGTTGCATCGTCGCGGCCAGACGGCACAGGTCGCGCGCGTCCGGCAACAAGTTCGGCAAATGGGCCGTCGCGCGACGACCGGACGCATTAGCTGCCTCTACGACGGCGGCAGCGCCCGACCCAGCGACAATCAACGGCGCCGCTCCCCCGAGCGCGGCCGCCTCATGTGCCGGCAGGAGCAGCGGCTCGGTGACTGGATCAGCCCCGCCGGAATGGAACTGCTGCACATAAACCTCCCCGCGCCGGGCATCAACCGCGATCAGAAGCGAGGCTTCGCCGGGTCCGGTATTGCGTGCGGCCTGCAATGGTGAAACGAGGGACCGTGCGGCCTGTTCTGCCATCACCGCGAGGCTCGAAACAGCGACCACATCCACGCAAAAGGACAGGGCCAAAGCCCGCGCGGCAGCAACGGAAATTCGTGTGCCGGTAAAACTGCCGGGCCCATGCGTCATGGAAATCCGGTCGAGATTAGCGAAGCCGAGGCCAGCGGCGGCCATCACTTCGCCGATCATGGGTACAAGGCGCTCGGCGTGCCCCGCTTCCATCGGCTCGAACCGGCCGTGAAGCCGTTCAAGCGCGATTTCACCTGGATCATGCGCCATCGCGACCGCAGCAGAGCAGGCGGCAAAGCAGGTATCGAATGCAAGGATATTCATCGGCCCCGAGGCTATATGCACGCCCATGCGATTGCACGTAGACTTTCATCCCCTGTGGGACAGGCGCGCACTCAACGTCGCGGATGCGTCACACAATGCTGGCCATCTCGTCGAAACCGAAACGAGGGCTGCGCGGAAAGAGTCCCGCAGGATCACCGTAGCCAAGATTGCAGAGGAAGTTCGACTTGATCTTCGTTCCAGCAAAGAAAGTGTTATCGACACCGGCGGAATCGAAGCCAGACATAGGGCCGCAATCGAGGCCCAGCGCGCGAGCGGCCAGAATGAGATAAGCACCCTGCAGCGTGCCGTTGCGAAATGCCGTATCCAAGATCTTATCGGGCTGGCCTGCGAACCAGCTCTTGGCATTGTCGTGCGGGAAGAGCTTCGGCAAATGCTCGTAGAATTCGAGGTCATGGCCGATGATCGCGCAAACCGGCGCGCTCATGGTCTTTGCGGCGTTGCCGGCAGAGAGGTGCGGCTTCAGCTTCGCCTTGACTTCCTTCGACTTCACAAAAATGATGCGCGCCGGCGAGCAGTTGGCGCTGGTTGGACCCATCTTCAGCACCTCGACGAGACGGTGCAGCAGCTCGTCAGGCACGTCCTTGTCCTGCCATTTGTTCATGGTGCGCGCTTGGAGGAAAAGTGTGTCGAGTGCAGCCTGGTCGAGCGGCTGGGCCATCATCGAGTTCCTTTCGTACTGCGTATGCCGATCCGGCGTTAGCGTATCGCAGATCGCGTTGATACATACATGTCGGGACACCGCGCAGCGTACACGGTAAACGCGGAACCCCGCACGACGGGCGGGGTTCCCAAGTCCAATGCTGCAATGCCGATTGCAAAACGTCCTTAGACGGCCTGCACTTCCTGCACCTCGGGACAGAAATGCTTGAGCAGGTTCTCGATGCCGTGGCGCAACGTGGCGGTCGAGCTGGGGCAGCCGGCGCAGGCGCCGCGCATATGCAGATAAACGATGCCGTCGCGGAAGCCCGAGAAGGTAATGTCGCCACCGTCCTGAGCGACGGCGGGGCGGACACGCGTTTCCAGCAGCTCCTTAATGGTATTCACCGTCTCCTCGTCCTCGGGCGCATAGTTGCCGCCGGCGCGATCGTTGGCGCCATCCGATTTCAGGATCGGAGCACCGGACATGTAGTGCTCCATGATGGCACCAAGGACCATTGGCTTGAGATGCTGCCACTCGATCGTATCCTTGGTGACCGAGATGAAGTCGGAGCCCAGGAACACGCCCCTGACGCCGTCGATGTCGAACAGGCGTGTCGCGAGGGGCGAGGCATCGGCCTCCGAACGCGAACGGAAGTCGGCCGTTCCGGAGGGCAATACGGACTTACCTGGAATGAATTTCAGCGTTGCCGGATTGGGTGTCGCTTCGGTCTGGATGAACATGCTTCCTCACCCTCGCTACCTGTTTGGAACCATTCGGAGCGCCGACTTGAAGACCCGGACGACGCGTCGGGCCAACGGCGCTTATGCCAAGTTTAGAATCTTTCCAAGGATGTAGGCGAACGGGATGGAAAAGTCGAGCCCCACGATCAAATTTTAGGTAAGGCGCGCTGTTCCGCCGCCGCTCATGACGGGCGCACTGGTGCTGGCGGAGCGATGAGCAATGTGGGGCCACGCGAGCCCCTGAAAACGGTTGCCGACTGGGCCGGACGTCGTAGACATGCCGCGAAAGCAGCCGGCAACGCCGCCCCCTCAAGCCAGGGAGCGGATCAATTCGAGGGTGAGATTTCCAGGAACGATGGTAATCGGGACAGGGAAGGTTCCGGCGCGGCTACCGGCCGCAAGCGAGGAAACCAGCGGCCCCGGCCCCTTGCTCTCAATGGACGCCCCCAGCACCAGCAGCGCAATATCGTCGTCGTCCTCGATGAGCTTCAGGATCTCGTCCGAGGTCGTGCCCTCGCGGATGACTTCCTCAGTCTCCACGCCCTCGAAGCCCGCCAGATTGAGCTTGCGGCGGAAGAGACGGAACAGGGCGCGCGCGGTGTTGCTCTCTTCTTCGAGTTGCACCTGACGGACGCCCATCCAGTGCTGGAAGCCCTGGGGCTGAATGACGTAGCACATGACGATGACGCCGCCGGTATGCTCGATGCGGCTGGCAGCGAAATAGAGCGCGCTTTCCACCTCGGCACTGTCGTCGACAATGAGGAGGAACTTGCGGCGGTGGCCGGATTCGAAGCTGCGACGTAGTTTCATGGTGCCCATGCTGCCCTATGCGCCCAAATGCGACAATACGATTTCACCAGCCCCGCGCACGTGTGACCTGCGGCATAAAGTGGCGTTCGGCGAGGGTTATCCCCAGCCGATACACCAACCATCATGACCTGATGAGGCCGACGATATCCTTGACCTCGCTCATGACTGGTTCGGCAAGCTTGCGAGCCCGCGCCGATCCCTTGGCAAGGATGCGGTCGATCTCGGCGGGGTCCTGCTGCATGCGTGCGGTTTCGCTGGCGATGGGGCCCAGGCGCGCGACGGCTGCCTCGGCCAGTTGTTTCTTGAAGGTTGAGAATTGCGCGCCGCCTACTTCCGTGAGTACCTCCGAAACGGACTTGCCAACGAGGGCCGCATAGATGCCGACGAGGTTCTCTGCCTCGGGCCGTCCTTTCAGCCCGTCCGGCTCCGAAGGCAGCGGCTCAGGATCGGTTTTGGCCTTCTGCACCTTACGGGCGATGGTGTCGCTGTCGTCGGTCAAATTGATGCGCGACAGATCAGACGGGTCTGACTTCGACATTTTCCTGGTGCCGTCGCGCAGGCTCATGACGCGTGTGGCCGGTCCGGTGATGACCGGCTCGGGCTGCGGGAAGAATGTGCCATCGGCATAACCGAACTTAATGATCTCGTCGCGGAAGTCGTTGTTGAACTTCTGCGCGATGTCGCGCGCCAGCTCGAGGTGCTGCTTCTGGTCTTCCCCGACCGGAACGTGCGTCGCCTTGTAGGCGAGGATGTCGGCTGCCATCAGGTTGGGATAGGCATAAAGGCCGACGGATGCGTTCTCGCGGTCTTTGCCGGCCTTCTCCTTGAACTGGGTCATGCGATTAAGCCAGCCTAACCGGGCGACGCAATTGAAGACCCAGGCTAACTCGGCATGGGCGGATACCTGGCTCTGATTGAACAGAATGCTTTTTTCAGGATCGAGACCAGCGGCGATGTAGGCCGCCGTCACCTGGCGGATCGCGCGACGCAGCTCGTCGGGCTCCTGCCAGACGGTGATCGCGTGCAGATCGACCACGCAATATATGCATTCGTGCGTTTTCTGCAGCTCGATCCATTGCAGCATGGCGCCCAGGTAGTTGCCCAGGTGCAAGCTGCCGGTTGGCTGCATTCCAGAGAAAACACGTTCCTTAATTTTCATGCTTTTGCTTCCTTAGAACAGACCCGAGCCTAATCGACCCAATCGTCGTGACATCGAGAGCTGCTCTGAGTTGCTCCTTCCTGAGACAGATCCATGCATCGCCCCAGAAAGGTCAGGCTCCGGGCCCGGCGCGGTTTATCGCCCGCGGCTCGATTTGGCGCAAGGGATTCAAAAATATAGCTCAAATCTGTTGCTGGTAGCGATTTGCCTAACGTTGGCGGCGCGTGAAACGCCTCAACTGCGTCAGACTGAGAACGCCGGAGGTGATAGTCAGCGCCGCAAAGACGACCACACCGGTGCCGACCACCGCGATCAGCGCGCCGACCTTGACGGTCAGGCGCGCGTCGCTGGCCAGGTATGGCCCCAGCCAGATCAGCACACCATAGACAGACGCACCCATCGCAAGGCTCGCCAGCAGGATCAATGGCAGGTTGCGCGTCAGGCGCCGATCGCTCTGGAAGTCTCCAAGGCGCCGCAGGGTGAGGATCAGCATGGCAGCGTTGATCCAGGCGGCAAGCGTCGTCGCCAGTGCAATGCCGACATGCGGCATCAGTCCCAAATGCCGGAACAGGAAGAACAGCGCAATGGAGCCGACGACGTTAACGACCATGTTCACGCCTGCATAGTACATCGGCGTCCTGGTATCCTCGCGAGCGAAGAAGGCGGGTTGAAACACCTTGATCAAGACGAATGCCGGAAGGCCGACAGCAAACGCCATCAAGGCATAGGCCGTCTTGGGCGTGTCGGCCGGGAGGAAAGCGCCGCGCTCGAACAAAACGCGAATGATCGGCTCGGCCGCGAGCAAAAGCGCAACGGCTGCCGGCAGTGTCAGCAACAGGGCAAATTCCAGCGAACGGTTCTGAGAGTCCATGGCTGCGGCGTGGTCGCCGGCTCGCAATCGGCGCGCGAGATCGGGCAGTAGAACCACGCCTATCGCGACGCCGACAATGCCCAGTGGGAGCTGATAGAGCCGGTCAGCATAATAAAGGTATGAGACAGCACCGGCCTGCATGGATGCGATGATGGTGCCAACGACGATGTTAATCTGCGTGATGCCGCCGGAAATGAGACCGGGAATGCCGAGCTGCACCAGCCGCCTGACGCCATCGGTGTAGCGCGGGCGGACGATGCGCAGATCGAGACCTGCGCGTTTTACCGCGACCCAGAGCATCGCGAGCTGGACGAAGCCAGCGACGAACACGCCGGCCGCGAGAATATAGCCGGACTGCGGCTTGCTCGCATAACCGAGCACGATGGCCAGCGCGATGGCGGCAATGAGCACGACATTGAGGAGGATGGGTGCCGCCGCTGCCGCCCAATAGCGGTGCATCGAGTTCAACACACCCGACAGGAGGGCAACCAGCGACATGCAGGTTAGATAAGGGAAGGCAATCTGCGTCAGCCGTACCGCAAGTTCGTATTTATCGGTGTCGGAGATGAACCCCGGCGCCAGAACCGCCATCAACCATGGCATGGCGAGCATGGCGAGTGCCGAGAAGAGAACCAGCACGAGCAGAAGACCTGCCATGGCCTGCTCGGCGAATTCCTTCGCCGAGGCCTCGCCTTCACCCTCCAGGCGCTTGGCAAAGAGCGGCACGAACGCCGCGTTGAACGCGCCCTCACCGAACAGCCTGCGAAACAGATTGGGGAAGCGGAAGGCAACGAAGAACGCATCCGCCACAGCACCTGAGCCAAGGGCCCGCGCGATCAGGATATCGCGCACGAAGCCGAGGACGCGGCTCACCATGGTCAGGCCGCCGACGGTGACGAAGGCTTTGTAGAGTTTCATGAGCCAACGCAGTTATCCGAGCCGGCAGTGGCTGGCAAGGGCGCTTGGGTGCAGGCCCAACATCAGGACTTGCGTCGTGTCTTCAGGGCCGCGCCCGGCGCTCCGCGATAGCGGTTGCCACCACACCCGCCGCGAAGCGCATCGCGCCGATGATGGGCGGGCGTGTGTTGCACATCGTATCATGGATCAGGGACAGGTCCCGGTCCGACAGTGCACGGCAGAGCGCCTGGGCGGCAACCACTGGCGCCAGCGATAGCGTCAGTGCCACACCGGTTCCGCCATAGCCAAAATTTTGAACGATGGACGATGAGGCGGTTGCACGCCGGATGATCGGCAAGTCAGTCGCCGTCATGTGGAAACGGCCACCCCAGGCCTCGGAAATGCGAGGCAGCGGCTGAACCGCCAGTGTCGTGCCCAGATGCTTTCGAAGGCCTTTCATGATCGCCGCAGGCACATCGAAGTCGCCACCGTTGCCTGCTTTCAGCTTTTCAATCCCACCGAACAGCAGGCGACCCTCATGCAGGCGGTAGAAGACGTAAGCGGCATTGAGCTCGACCACGAAGCGGCCGTCTGTCTGTCCCCCCTTCTGTAATCGCTCGATCATCTCGTGCGGTAGCGGGTCAGTCGCCAGCATGTAATTGTGCACGACCTTGGCGCGCGGCGTCTCGGCAAGCACGATCGAAGGCGTGTAGGCATTTGTCGCAATCACGGCTGTCGCGGCCTTCACCTGCCTGCCATCGGTCAGGGTGATGCGAGCACCGCATTCATGAAGATCCTCGATGGAGCGGACGGGAGCGCGCTCGACGAGCCTGACCCCGCGGGTGCGCGCTGCAGCGGCCAGTCCGCGCACCAGGCGGTAAGGGTTAATGGTGTGTGCTTTAATCGTGAGGGCGCGAGGCGAATGCTGCGTGTTACGCGCAGCGAACTTGTGCTCTATGCCTGCGGCATCGAGAACACGAGAAACGTGTGCCAGACCCGCATCGGTAATCGGTCCCATGGCATCGAGCGCCATCGGGACGGCTGTTACCTCGGCGTCAGGTGCCAGCTGTGCGGCCCAGCGAGCCACGTCAGCGACCTTGCGGTTAAGCAACCTCATGGCGCAGGCATGTGCCTCATTGTTCAGCGCAGTCGCCAACCATACGGGTGCGGGAATCGGCGACATGAGACCGCCGTTACGTCCGCTGGCGCCATAGCCGACGGTCTCGGCCTCGATCAGAACGACATCTGCTGCCGGCTCCATCTCCTTAATACGTAATGCGGTGGCAAGGCCGGCAAAGCCGCCACCGACGATGGCAATCATCGCCGTCGCGGGAACGGCGTCCGTTTCACCTGACAAAGGCATTGCACCGATACGCTGCCAATAGCTGCGCCGCACCGCCCGCCCGATTTCATCTGCAGCGCACGGTGTCGCGCTCTGGCCGGCGGTATTCAACTCGAGTGGCGACATGGCGTGCTCCCATCCTGCGACGATCGATGCTGCAGGTTCATGAAGCAGCCTACGCGGCAGGCAGCACGTGTGCTGTTCCGGTGGGAACTGCGATGGCTTCTCGTCCTGGCGATGGTGGGGCAACGCACGAGGAGAAGCCCCATGGCCCGCATGACCGAGACCGCAACAACACTGTCCGCCGCGCCGCGCCTTCTGCCGGCACTCGATCTTTCGACCGCTCCGGGGCTTCGCCGCCGCGGTCAATGCACTTCGGGCGATGAACCTCTCAGCGGTATCGTCACCCGCCATCATGCCTCCATTTGCGAAATCAGCGAAGCGGAATGGAACCGGCTGTTTACAGGTGCTTGCGAGGACTGGGGCTATTTCCGCGGCGTCGAGCTATGCGGATCGCAACACTTCTCGTTTTCGGCAATTGCCGCCTACAAGGGTGGGCAGCTCATCGCGGCGGCTCCGGTCTTCCGTCTCGATTATCGCCTCGACATGACCCTGCCGGATCGCCTCAAGGCCCTCGGCGACTGGCTCGCGAGATTTGCGCCGCGGCTGGTCAAGGTTCCGGTGCTTGGCCTCGGATCGCCGATGAGCGAGGAATGCCCGATCGGCCTTGACGCCTCGCTCGACGCGCATGGCCGCATGGCTGCGGTGGCTGCGCTGGTCAGCGCGCTCGAACAGCACGCGAAGGCTGAAAGGATCAAGATCCTGGCACTCAAGGATGTCACCGACCGCGATGCACAGTGGGTGAGCGCACCGCTCGACGCGCATGGTTTCGTGCGCATGGCGTCGCTGCCGGTGGCGACGTTGCCGCTGCCTTTCGCGTCCTTCGAGGACTATCTTGGCAGCATGCCATCCAAGAAGCGCAGCGACATGCGCAAAAAGCTGAGAGGCGCAGGCGACGTCGAGATCGAATTCCGCGACAACATCGAGGACGTCTACGGCGAGATCCTCACGCTCTACCGGGCGACGCGCGCCAACCGCAAGGCGAGCTACGAGGCCTTCGACGAGGTGCCCGAAGATTACTTCCGCGAGGTGATGGCCAAGTCCGGCGGCAACGGCAAGGTTCTGTTGTTCCGGCTCGCAGGGCGACTCGTCTGCTTCAGTTTCTTCATGGTCGAGAAGGACAAAGTCATCGGCAAGTTCGTCGGCATGGACTACGAGGTCGCGCGGGCACGCAATCTCTACTTTTTGAACTGGATGACGATCGTGCGCTTCTGCATCGATAACGGCATCAAAAATCTGCAGACCGGCCAGACGACCTACGCTGTCAAAGTGCGTCTGAGCTGCAAGCTGAAACGCTCATGGATCTATTTCAAGTACACCGGCCGATTGCTCGGTCCGATCGTCAGACACTTGGGTCCGCGCTTCTCGTTCGAGGATGTCGATCCGGAGCTTGGCGAACTTGGCGAAAGGGCCGTCTATCTTGCGCCGGACGCTTGAGCCGACCGGACCCGGTCGACCTGCAACGTGCGCGGCATGACGGGGCTATCATGCCTTCGGACATAAAGATGCAGACAACTCAGGTGGGCCCGTCCTGGGCTGGCTCGGCATCCAAAATTCCGGTCAGGACGGTCTCGATCGATTTCTGGCGCACCTCGTTGACGATCTTCTTCGATGTAAG